>ENA-ORFA01000247-ORFA01000247.1-marine-metagenome-genome-assembly--contig:-NODE-247-length-23310-cov-5.976284_pt1 | contig 23310 bp, 29 predicted proteins | sample MGYA00248621_ERZ508587 | MGnify/ENA primary metagenome ERZ508587 (study PRJEB26250, sample SAMN06266239) | marine metagenome | isolation source: Columbia River Estuary | place: USA:Columbia River Estuary... | reverse complement strand
GATTCATTAAAACGCTTCAAAGATGATGTGAAAGAAGTTAAAAATAATTTCGAGTGCGGACTCTCTATTAAAAACTTCAATGAAATTGAAGTGGGCGACATGCTCGAAGTGTTTGAAGTCGTTGAGATCGCGCGTAAGCTTTAACCATGGTGAATCGCTCTTATGCAAGAAGTGATCGCATTTCAGAACAAATAAAACGAGAACTCGCAGAGCTTATTCAGTCAGAACTCAAGGATCCTGCTGTGGGAATGTTGACGATCACTGAAGTTCAAGTCACCCCTGACTTACTCCACGCTAAAATATATTTTACTTCTCCTACAAATGACCCTTTAATCATGCAAGGCCTAGATCGCTCGACAGGATATTTACGTGCGCAATTATCAAAACGTATGGCGACACGCGGCATCCCACAACTTCATTTTGTGTACGATACGTCGATTGATGAGGGGATGAAGATTTCACAACTCATTAAAGACGCACTACCTCCTCAGTAATTTATTTTCATGCAAAAGAAGTCTACGAAGCGCGAGATTGATGGCGTTTTTTTACTCAATAAGCCACTTGGATTTTCATCCAATCAAGCCTTAAAAAAAATCCAATGGTTATTTAATGCAAAAAAAGCAGGACACACAGGCACGCTTGATCCTATGGCCTCAGGACTTCTTCCTATTTGCTTAGGTGAGGCTACAAAATTTTCACACCGTCTTCTTAATGCTAACAAAACTTATATCGCAACAATTCAATTCGGCGTGACCACTACGACTGGCGATCAAGAAGGTGAGGTGATTTCAGAAAAAGAGGTTATTTTTAATGAAGTCCAATTGAAAGAAACGCTGCAAAAATTTATAGGCGATATTACACAAATACCCCCGATGTATTCCGCATTGAAATTTGAAGGCAAGCCCCTCTATGAATATGCAAGAAAAGGGATTGAAATTGAACGCAAATCTAGACAAATCACCATCTATGACATCAAGCTTATAAAAGTTGAAGGCAGTGTCACGACTCTTGAAGTTTCCTGCAGCAAGGGGACTTATATTCGTACTTTGGCAGAAGATATTGGGCAAGCACTAGGGTGTGGCGCTCACTTAAAGGGCTTAGAAAGAACCCAAACGGGCAATTTTCAGTTGTCAGATGCCCTCTCGATCGAAGCTCTTGAGGCTATAGCCGTTGCATCTCGAGAAAAAATACTTTTGCCTATCGATGCATTATTAGAAGGGCTATCATCGATTGAGCTGACTTCGACTGAAACAGAAGCGATTAAAAAAGGGCAAAGCATTGATTTTATTAGTAAAAATGAAGAAGAATTACGCTTATATAGCGCTTCAGGTAAGTTTTTAGGGGTGGGCCAGCCCGACCTTCAAGGACACCTGCTTCCTAAGCGCTTAATAGCAAATATATTATAAAAAACATATTGTTAAATCAAAAGAATACAATTAAAATACGCGGTTCTGAATGAGGAGAGAAGATTAAATGGCATCAACAGCAGCTGAAAGAGCCAAAGTTGTAAGTGAATATCAACAGGCAAAGAACGATACAGGATCCCCAGAAGTGCAAGTTGCACTTATCACAAGTCGTATTGGTTATTTAACAGATCATTTCAAAACCAATGCAAAAGACCATCACTCACGTCGTGGACTTTTAGCACTTGTAAGTCAACGCAGAAAATTATTGGATTACCTTAAAGGTAAGAGTTTAGGTCGCTATCAATCATTGATTGAGCGTCTAGGTTTACGTAAATAATTTTTTTAACTATTTAAATTAATTAGTTTAAGAAATTTTTGATTCGTAAGTTTTGAAGCCGATTGCAACCCTTCTTAAAAAGGAAGATGCCTCGGCTTTTTTATTGGATGTTAAATGTTAGTTAATGTATTCGTTATTAAGAAGTGAATAACGGATGAAAAAAGAAAAGGGTAAATTATGTTTAAAGCAATTAAGAAGAGTATTCAATTTGGTGCACACACCTTAACACTGGAAACAGGCGAGATAGCAAGACAAGCAGATGGCGCAGTATTGGTAAGTTATGGTGATACAGCGGTATTAGTGACAGTCGTAGGCAGACATGATGTTAAAGCAGGACAAGATTTTTTCCCCCTCACAGTTGATTATCAGGAAAAAACATATGCTGCAGGTAAAATTCCTGGCGGTTTTTTCAAACGAGAAGCACGTCCAAGCGAAAAAGAAACACTGACTTCACGTTTAATTGATCGTCCATTACGTCCTTTATTTCCAGAAAGTTTTTACAACGAAATTCAAATCGTGGCGATGGTCGTGTCATCTGATAGTGAAATTGATTCTGATATTCCAGCAATCATTGGCGCTTCAGCAGCATTAGCTATCTCAGGCATTCCTTTCTATGGGCCAATTGGTGCTGCGCGCGTGGGATATATCAACGAAGAGTATGTGACTAATCCAACAGCATCACAATTAAAAGAAAGTGAACTTGATCTTGTTGTTGCGGCAACAGACTCGGCTGTATTAATGGTTGAATCAGAAGCAAAGGAATTACCTGAAAGCGTTATGTTAGGCGCTGTACTTCATGGCCATAAAGAAATGCAAGCTGTGATCAAAATGATTAATGAATTAGCTAAAGAAGTTGGCAAAGAGCCATGGGATTGGGTTGCCCCTGAACCTGATAAAGCGCTCATTAAAAAGATTCATGATTTAGCAGCAAAAGATGTTCACGCTGCATTTCAAATTAAATCAAAAGGCGAGCGCTCAGCTAAGCTAGATGAAATTAAAAATAAAGTATTCGCAGAGCTTATTACTGAAGATACAGATACTACCGAAACTAATAAAATTAAAAATGAATTTTTTAATTTAGAAGCAAAAACAGTGCGTACACAAATTTTAGATGGAGAGCCACGTATCGACGGACGAGATACTCGCACAGTCAGACCGATTGCGATTAGATCAAGTGTACTTCCTAGAACTCACGGTTCAGCACTTTTCACACGTGGTGAAACGCAAGCACTTGTAGTTGCTACATTAGGCACAGGTCGCGATGAGCAAACGATTGATGCACTTCAAGGTGAGTATTCAGACCGCTTCATGCTTCATTACAATATGCCTCCTTATGCAACAGGTGAAACAGGACGTGTGGGCACACCTAAGCGTCGTGAAATTGGTCATGGTCGATTAGCAAAGCGTGCATTGCTTGCTGTCCTCCCTTCTAAAGAAGATTTTAGCTATACGATGCGTTTAGTTTCTGAAATTACAGAATCAAATGGTTCAAGCTCTATGGCATCTGTATGTGGCGGTTGTTTAGCATTGATGGACGCTGGTGTCCCAATCAAAGCTCACGTGGCAGGTATTGCGATGGGTCTTATTAAAGAAGGCAATCGTGTTGCTGTTTTGACAGATATCTTAGGTGATGAAGATCATTTAGGTGATATGGATTTTAAAGTGGCAGGTACTGAAGATGGTATTACAGCGCTTCAAATGGATATTAAAATTACAGGTATCACCACTGAAATTATGCAAGTGGCATTGAGCCAAGCTAAAGAGGGACGTGAACATATTTTAGCAATCATGAAAAAAGAAATGAAAGGTAGCCGTCAAGAGCTATCTACATTTGCACCAAGAATTATTACTGTGAAAATTCACCCAGATAAAATTCGCGAGGTGATCGGTAAAGGCGGATCAGTGATTAAAGCCTTAACTGAAGAAACCGGTGCTACGATTGATATCGAAGATGACGGTACTATTAAGATTGCTTGTGTGGATGGTCTTCAAGGTGAAGAAGCGAAGCGTCGTATTTTAGAAATCACAGCAGAAATTGAAGTAGGTCAAATCTACGAAGGTACTGTGATTAAGATGTTAGATTTTGGTGCAATTGTATCTCTTCTTCCTGGTAAAGATGGCTTACTCCACATTTCACAAATTGCTCATCAACGTGTGAATGCGGTGACTGACTTCTTGTCTGAAGGACAAAAAGTTAAAGTACAAGTAATTGAAGTGGATGACAAGGGCCGTGTTCGTGTAAGTGCAAAAGCACTGATTGAGCCTCCGGCTGCTGAAGAAAAAGCAGAAAGCAAGAAAGCAGACTAAGTGTCTTAGATTAATTTAAGACAACAAAAAACCCGGGAGATCCCGGGTTTTTTTATTTAAATAAATCAATTAACCTGCCATTTGTTTTTCGCGGATCTCATCAAGTGTTTTGCAATCAATACAGAGTGTTGCAGTGGGACGAGCCTCTAAACGTTTTAGACCAATTTCTTCGCCACAGCCTGTGCAGTATCCATAATCTTGGCTTTCGATATTTCTTAAAGTCTCATCTATTTTTTTGATAAGTTTGCGTTCACGGTCACGATTTCTAAGTTCAAGCGCCATATCCGATTCTTGGCTTGCACGATCGTTAGGATCTGCATGTGAGGTCAGCTCATCTTGCATTGTATGCACTGTGCGATCCATGTCATGACTCAATTCTGTTTTCCATTCATTAAGAATGCTGCGGAAATGATTAAGCTGGCTTTTACTCATGTAGCCCTCACCTTTTTTAGCTTCATAAGATCTAAATTGTTTTAGACCCTTTTGAGATGAGCTTTTAACTTTAAGAGGGACAATTTTTGCAGGGACAGGTTTCTTAGATGCAACTTTTTTAACTACAACCATTTTAGGTGCTGGTTTTTTCTTAGCTACAACTTTTTTAACTGGAGCTTTTTTCTTTGCAACGATTTTTTTAGCGACAACCTTTTTAGGAGTCGGCTTTTTCTTTGCCACAACTTTTTTAACTGGAGCTTTTTTCTTTGCCACGACTTTTTTAGCTACTTTTTTAACTGCCATTTTTTAATCCTAAAGTAAAAACAAATGCAAATAATCGCGAAAGTTTACACTGATCGACTATGAAAGCAAGATGTAATTGACGTAATTTACGACTATTTATTGGGTGGATAGCTTTTGTGCGAGAAGCGTATTTTCCATTAATGTTGCAACCGTCATAGGTCCGACGCCCCCTGGCACAGGAGTAATAAAACCAGCCCTTGTTTTTGCGATATCAAATTCAATATCACCTATTATTTTTCCGCTCTCAAGCCTATTGATACCAATATCAATTGCAATAGCACCAGGTTTAATCCAGCTTCCTTTAATCATGTCTGGTATGCCAGCCGCTGCCACAACAATGTCCGCCAATTCAATTTTTTGTTGGAGTTTTTGGGTATAGCGATTACATATAGTAACGGTGCAGCCTCCTAAAAGAAGCTCTAAGGCCATAGGGCGGCCAACATGATTTGATGAACCAACCACGATTGCATCAAGCCCTTGGATTGCCAGCTGGGTGGCTTTAATAAGCTTCATGACACCATAGGGAGTGCAAGACCTTAATTGGGGCCGCTTTATTGCTAAAAGGCCAATATTTTTAGGATGAAATCCATCGACATCTTTAAGTGGTGAAATATTTTCAAAAATGACGTCATTATTAATGTGTGAAGGTAAAGGTGACTGAACTAAGATGCCATCAATACTAGTATCATTATTTAATGTTTCAATAAGTGTTAAAAGTTCTTTTTCAGAAGTTTCATTAGGTAAGTCATAAGCAATCGACTTGACGCCAATTTTTTCACAGGCCAAACGTTTATTTTTGACATAGATGGACGACGCAGGATTAGAGCCTATAAGAACGACCGCTAAACTGGGATTGCGAATACCTTTTTTTGATCTCACATCAATTTCTTTTTTGAGATCTTGAAGAAGATTTTCAGCAATCGCTTTACCATCAATTATCTTGGCTGACATGAATTGATCCATCAATAAAAAAATTATCTTAACATATTGAATTTTAAATTTGTTCCATACTTGGTGAATCTTTTGTAAGAAGAAGCATCAAAGAGTATGATTAATATAAATTATTTTTTTAAGAGGAGCTTTAAGATCATGAAGAAAAGTGTTTGGGTAATAATTTCACTAGGATTAATTTTCGGTTTAAATCCACCTATTTTTGCAGACCATCATGATAAGGGTGAGCATTGTAAAATGCATACAAAAAAATCATTTGAAGAAGCCGACAAAGATCGTGATGGAACCCTGGATCGTGAAGAAGCAAAGGTTGTTTGCAAAGAGGATTTCGATCTTATGGATAAAGACCGTGATGGTACATTGTCTAAAGAAGAACTTAATGCATGTAAGGGTAAAAAAGGTAAATCAGGCCATAAAAAAGCCGCTAAACCAGCGTAAATAGAAGAAATGCCGAGGTCTAAGACGGCGGCTTCATTTGACCTCAGCCCTTAATTAGGCTATATTCTCGCCCTCGGGGTGTAGCGTAGTCTGGTAGCGCGCCTGCTTTGGGAGCAGGATGTCGGGAGTTCGAATCTCTCCACCCCGACCAGATTTAGCATCTTACTTATTATAGAAAAAAAGGATTTTCTGTAACACGCTTTGTGTTGTTAAGCTGCCCGTAGCTCAACTGGATAGAGCACCAACCTTCTAAGTTGGGGGTTACAGGTTCAATTCCTGTCGGGCAGGCCAATTTCTAGTTCATTGGTGGCTGTAGCTCAGTTGGTAGAGTCCAGGATTGTGATTCCTGTTGTCGTGGGTTCGAGCCCCATCAGCCACCCCAGTTTTAAATGCATTGAATCAACAGTTAATTGACGATATAGTCATTTCAACTTTAATTAATGTTTAATGCATTCATGGACGATCAGCAACTTCTTCGATATAGCCGTCATATCTTATTGCCTGATATTGAATATCAGGGGCAAGAAAAACTTCTTAATAGCCATATACTCATTGTAGGTGCAGGTGGTTTAGGTTCACCTATTGCAATCTATTGTGCAGCTGCCGGTGTTGGAAAAATGACGATATGTGATTTTGATGATGTAGATTTAAGTAATCTACAAAGACAAATCATTCATGACACACAATCAGTTGGCATTAATAAAGCCTCTTCTGCAAAACAGTTTATTCAATTACTTAATCCAGATGTAGAAGTGATTGCTGTAACAGAAAAACAAACTGAAGCAAGCATGAAAGTCATTGCAAAAGATGTAGATGTCATTATTGATGGCTCAGATAATTTTACGACACGCTATGCGCTTAATCGAATCGCAGTGTCATTAAAGAAGCCACTAGTTTCAGGTGCTGCCGTGGGTTATGAAGGTCAGATTAGCGTCTTTGATATGAGACATGATAAGAGTCCTTGTTATCACTGTCTATTTCCAGATACAGGCGACCGCAGTGAAACGCGCTGTGCTGATAATGGTGTTTTTTCACCCACAGTCGGCATGATAGGCACTGCTCAAGCTGCCGAAGTCATGAAGATTATTTTAGGCATAGGCGAGTCTTTAGAGGGGCGCTTATTATTGCTTGATGTGAAATCGATGCAATGGAAAAATATTCAACTTAAAAAAGATCCATCTTGCGCTGTTTGTTCTAAGTGATTTTTTATGGCAGACATCTGCCCTGAGGCCTGATATCACTTATCCCTATGTTAAAATGAATCTTTAACGAATCCTCTATGTGCTTTATTCATGGAAAATAATCTCTCTAAACCTTTTAGCCCAAAAGATATTGAAAGTCATTGGTATGATTTTTGGGAATCAAAAGGCTTTTATCAAGCAGGCTTAGATACTAAGCAAAAAAATTCATTTTGTATTTTATTGCCGCCACCCAACGTCACAGGAACGTTGCATATGGGGCATGGATTCAATCAAACACTTATGGATGCATTAACACGCTATCACCGTATGAAGGGCGACAACACCTTATGGCAGCCCGGTACCGATCATGCAGGCATTGCAACACAAATCGTTGTTGAAAGACAGCTGGATAAAGAAGGTATTTCAAGACATAGCCTTGGACGAGAAAAGTTTTTAGAAAAAGTATGGGAGTGGAAAGCCTTCTCAGGCGGCACGATCACAGAGCAGATGCGTAGACTTGGTACTTCACCTGATTGGTCTCGCGAACGTTTCACGATGGATGAAGGTTTATCAAAAACGGTGACAGAAACATTTGTCAGTTTATTTAAAGAAGGACTGATTTATCGCGGTAAACGTTTAGTAAATTGGGACATTCAATTACAGACAGCCGTATCTGATTTAGAAGTAGTGCAAGAAGAAGAGGATGGATTCTTGTGGCATATTCAATACCCACTCGCATCTGGTGATGACCATTTAACTGTTGCTACCACTCGACCTGAAACAATGCTGGGTGACGTTGCGATTATGGTTCATCCTGAAGATGCACGATATCAAAAACTTGTTGGCCAAATGGTAAAACTTCCTTTATGTGATCGTGAAATTCCAATCATCGCAGATGATTATGTTGATCAAACATTTGGGACGGGTGTTGTTAAAGTAACGCCCGCACATGACTTCAATGACTATGCTGTAGGGTTGCGACATAAGCTACCTATGATAAGTGTGTTGACGCTCGATGGATATATTAACGAGGAAGCACCTAAGGCCTATCAAGGGCTAGATCGATTTGCTGCACGTAAAAAAATTGTAGAAGATTTAGAGCTCCAAGGATTTCTTGTTAAAACTGAAAAACATAAACTTAAAATTCCACGAGGTGATCGAACAGATGTGGTGATCGAACCAATGCTGACTGATCAGTGGTTTGTTGCCATGACTAAAAAAGGCCATGATGGAAAAAGTATTACAGAAAAAGCCCTTGACGTTGTGAAGACGGGTGAAATTAAATTCTTTCCAGATAACTGGGTGAATACTTATAACCAGTGGCTGAACAACATTCAAGATTGGTGTATTTCAAGGCAGCTTTGGTGGGGCCATCAAATCCCAGCTTGGTATGGTGATGAAGGTCAGGTGTGGGTTGCGCATAATGAGGAAGAAGTAAAAGCCTTAGCTTTAAAAGATGGCTATCAGGGAAGTTTAAAGCGTGATCCAGATGTTCTAGATACTTGGTACTCATCAGCGCTATGGCCTTTCTCAACCCTTGATTGGACGCCTGATTATCCAAAGGTGTCAAATCCAGCTCTCGATCTCTATTTACCCTCGACGGTATTAGTGACAGGTTTTGATATTATCTTTTTCTGGGTCGCTCGAATGGTCATGATGACTAAACACATTACTGGAAAGATTCCATTTAAGCATGTTTATGTGCATGGACTCATTCGTGATGCAGAAGGCCAGAAGATGAGTAAGTCAAAAGGAAATGTCTTGGATCCTATCGATTTGATCGATGGCATTTCACTTGAAGCGCTTATTGAAAAAAGAACAACCGGGCTTATGAATCCAAAACAAGCCGAATCAATTACTAAAAAAACACGCAAAGAATTTCCAGAAGGTATCGCCGCTTTTGGCACAGACGCCTTACGTTTTACTTATTCAAGCTTAGCGAGTCCTGGACGTGACATCAAATTTGATCTTCAACGTTGCGAAGGCTATCGAAATTTCTGCAATAAATTATGGAATGCGACACGTTTTGTTCTTATGAACTGCGAAGGTAAAGAAAATGGTTTTGGAGAATGCGTAGAGGGTTATCTTGAATTTTCAAAAGCTGATCGTTGGATTGTGAGCGAATTGCAAGAGAGAGAAGTGGCTATTGAAAAAGCATTTTTAGATTACCGATTTGATTTATTGTCACAAGAACTTTACCAATTTGTTTGGGATGAATTTTGTGATTGGTATCTTGAGGTTGCTAAAGTTCAATTGCAAATGGGTAGTGAAGGAGAGCAAAGGGCGACACGGCGAACACTTTTACGCGTTCTTGAGATTATTTTGCGATTAATACATCCAGTAATGCCTTTTATTACCGAAGAAATTTGGCAAACGATCGGCCCTATGAATGGAAAAAAAGGCCCTTCGATTATGCTAGAGCCTTATCCTCAAAGTGACAGCAAAAAAATTGACCGAGAAAGTATTCAATGGATGTCTACTTTGAAAGAGATGGTAGATGTGTGCCGAAAACTTCGCGGCGAAATGAATATTTCCCCAGCACAAAAAATTCCACTTGTGATCGCAGGAAATAAAAAGTCACTTGAGCTCTATGCACCCTATCTTAAAGCACTTGCTAAATTAACTGATGTTGAAATTGTGGAAGAACTTCCAGTAATCGATGCGCCAGTGATGTTAGTGAAAGACTTTAAATTGATGCTTAAGGTTGAAGTAGATGCTGCAGAAGAAAAAGAAAGAATTACAAAAGAACTTAATCGCATTCAAATTGAAATCCAAAAAGCTAAAGGTAAGCTAGAAAATGCCAGCTTTATAGATAGAGCCCCTGAGGCAGTGGTAGCACTAGAAAAAAAACGCTTAGAAGAGTTCTTAGAGAGCTTTGAAAAGCTTAATGTACAACTAAAAAAGTTAGCTTAAACGACGTTTCTTGATAAAGAAAGTAATGACGCCATCTTCGTCTTGAAGAGATAAAAGTTCATGCCCTGTCTGGCGACAAAATGCATCAAAATCTTTTTTGCTTCCAGGGTCTGTGGCAATAATTTTTAAGACCTCATCAGATTTAATTTCATTCAAACCTTTTTTACATCGCAAGATCGGAAGTGGACATTTAAGTCCTGTTGCGTCAACTTCATAATCATAATGCATATTATTTAAGTGCTGAGAAAGTGAAGCCGGCATTTGCCCAAGCAATAATACCGCCCGCTAAGTTATACACGTCATGATAATCATGTTCAGCTAAATAAGATGCTGCGTGAGCTGAGCGAATGCCGCTATGGCAATAAAAAACAATACTAGATTTTTTGGAAAGTTTACCGAAAGCTTGAGGAAGGCTTGAAAGCGGAATATGTTGCGCACCTTGAATAACGCCTCTTGCAACTTCATCATCATTTCTTACATCAATTAAAACTAAATCATCTTGCTTGAACATGCTGTGTAAGGTTGCGGCATCAATGGTCATAAAAGCACTCATGAGGATAACAGCTTAAATATTAAAGAATTTTTTGAATGATCAGCGCAATTACATTTGTTGCAGCTAGCGCTTGAAGTCCCCAGAGCGTGAATTTCATCCCTTTCACTCTAAGTTCCATATTAGGTGTTGCTTCCAGAAAAGCTTTTGCATAATAAAGTCGGCCCGCAGTAAATACACCACCTAAAAGTAAAACAATCGTCCAATGAATATGGTTGGCTTCAAGGCATCCTAAGAGAATAAGACCTAAAGGAACATATTCCGCAAAGTTTCCGTGCGAACGAATCGCTTGTTGCAAGTCTTCTCGACCGCCATCACCCAAAGACACTTCATTTTGACGTCTTAGGTTAATGACGTTTAATGCTAATTTAACGTATACAAAGGTAAGAATAGCGGCGTAAATAGCAGTAAGTTTTAACATGATGTTTAAATTGAATAATCTAAGATGCACTCATTATAACATCGAGATGAGAGCGATATAAAAGGGCGCTTAGTTAATTTTGAGTGCAATAGCTTCTTGAAGTTTGAGCGACAGGTCTTTTCTTGATTGCGAAGGCTTGACCGGATGCCCAATATGTAAAATGACCTCAATTTGATTGGATTTAGCCACTCGCTTAAAGGATTGAAGTAAAGTCGTTGAACCATGAAAGCTCGTGCGGTTTGTAAGAACTTTATTTTCCTTATATTTGATTGAGAGAGGTAAAAGTAATTTGTCAGACTCAAAGGCTGATTGAAATAAGCTGCTCTTAAAAGGAAGCACTTGGTATCCGTTTGACGTAATGCCTTCAGGGAAAATACATATTGACTGTTTTTCATTTAAAAAGTGATGGTTCATCGCTTGGATGACATCAGGTAAATTTGATTTACGATTACGGTCAACAAAAATGGCACCTGAAATTTTAGCCAGCATCCCAATAATAGGCCATGTTTTGACATCCGATGCTGATACGAATGTGACAGGCTTTAATGAAAAGATCACAGGAATATCTAGCCATGAAATATGATTTGAAACGATAAGATAACTATCTTTACTTAGAAGCTTTAAAGCTTCGCCATTGAGTGTAATTTTAATCTTTAAAATACGTAGGAGACGTTTCGCCCAGTATTGAATAAGAAGATGATGGATGTTTTTTGGAAGAACAATCATCGCGATACAAAGAATTAGTGCTAGAAGTAAATGAAACGCCATGAAAACAGATTTAAAAATAAAGTTCATAGTGGATTATAAGAGTTCGATGCCATAAGGTTTTAGAATTTTTGCAAAAATATAAAATGTAACTAAAGTAATGACAACAGATATGCCAAGTGTTGGCCAAAAACCAAATCGTTTAAGTAAAAAAGGAAATGCTAGGAACATGGGTAACGTAGGTATGACATACCAAAAAGTATACCAAGCATGATTTGCAATTTTAGATTCCGGCTGTTTTTCTAAATATAGCCAAATTAAAGTTAGCACTGTCACAAGAGGAAGCGCTGCGATGAGCCCACCTAAACGATCACTTTTTTTAGCTACCTCAGAAATAAAAACAACCATACCTGAGGTGATTAGAAGCTTAAATAAAATCCACATTACATTTCTTCTTTCATTAATTGAATGTCAGGCTTTTCTTCAGGAAAGGCCTTTAAATAAACTGCCAAGTCTGGATCAAGCGTATCCCAATTGACCAAGCTTGCTACTTTTTTATATATTTCATGCATAAAGCGATTTCTGTGCTTACAGAAATTTGTAAGATGAATGAGTTCATGACCCGTTTCGATTTTAGCAGGATAAGCTGTTTGGCCACTTTGAATTGTTTTGGCACCAATTTTATACGACCAATTAACAGCTTCAATCCATAAGCGAAAGTAGATAAACCAATCTCTAGGGGCGTCATAATCAATGCCAATAAATTTGTTAATCACGTGCCCTTTAAGATCAAAACAAAGCATAAAAGCCACAATCTCTTGAGAAGACTGGTGTCTTAAGACAATAAAGTGCGCTTCTTTTTCGCGAGAAATAAATTCAAAGAATTCGGGTGTTAGCTCTTCAAATTTAGTTTTACCTTTTGAATAAGTTCTTGAGAATAGTCGGTAAAGCTGATGAAGGGTTTGATTGTCAGGCAAATGAACTATGCTGACATCCAAAGGAGCTGGAAGTGCTTTCTTTAGCTTTTTTAGAAATTGGTCTCTTCTAGACGATTTGAGAGAGTTTATATAATCGTCAGTATTTCCCCCTTCAAGTGTTACAAGTGCCGACGGAAAACTTATAAGCGGGAATAATTTTTTAGATTTGGAAATGGTGGCAAGTGTTTGATGGTATATATTTGGAAAGTCTTTCCAAACTAACATAGCTGCTTTGTATTTTTGCGCTTGTTTTTCAGCAGCCTCCTGGACACAGAGAAAAATATCATCCTGTGTTACTGTCTGAGCTTTTAAAATTTTTGGATCAATCCCGATATGCCCCTCATCAGAGCCGGCACTGCCAATAAAAAAAGTACGTTGATATAAGAAAGACGGGATGATTTTGCTGATTAGCTTTACGATTGGCAAAATCATCGGAGGCATCACAAGCTCAATGGGTACATCCTTGACGAAAGCAGGGGCGATGGCAATTGGCTCTCCATTCAAAGAAATCAGACCATAGGTAAAAGTGAATTGCTCTTCTAGGTGAGCACACTCGAGTGATCTGTACCACCACTGACCTTCGTACGGTGCTGGAAAACAACTATCCCAGAGCGCCTGTGGTATTTGCGATTCAGAATTAAGCCATTCAAGAGAGAGCTGTTGTATCATCTATCAGAATTATACTTAAAACGTCGTGATTCTAGACTTATGCAGAAATTTTTATTTTTTTTAATTACACTTTTCTTTAGCGGGTTACTTTTTGCAGTTCATTCAGATTACTGTGTGAACTGTGAACGGGATAAACATGGGCGCATTAAAAGAAGTCTTGAAGCCAAGAAAGCTTTTAAAAAAATGCAACCATGTCCATCAACAGGTAAACCTTTTGGAGCTTGTCCCGGTTATATTATTGATCACGTCATTCCTTTAAAGCGAGGTGGCATAGATGCTCCATCAAATATGCAATGGCAGACTGTCGAAGAATCAAAAGAAAAAGATAAATGGGAATAACTTATTATATGAAACGCAATTTCAAGTAATATAATCTATATTATGGGACGACAAATATTTTATATTGATTATCCGCAAGAGCATCAAGGTGATGCATTACATGCTTATCAATGTAAGTTTTGCAAAATAGATACGGTAAAAATTAATGGATTACTTGAAAATCATTTGCCAAATTGTAACTATAGAGTTGAAAAAGAAAAAACGATTACTGAGTAAGTCCTCGACCAATTAAAGCAGCACCAATGACACCAGCTGAATCACCCAGCATGTTTTTAACAATCGGCGTTGAAGGCGTGTCATTAAAAATACGTGCATAAACTTCATCAATACCTTCCTTGTATAAACTTTTTTCATTAGAAAGACCGCCACCTAATACAACAATATCAGGGTCTAAGATATTAATAAGATTAGCTAAGGCTTGACCAAAGCGCGCATAAAAATCTTGTTTAATATTTTTTAGGGCTTCGTCTTTCGATGGCGCATTAAAAAAATCAATCGCTGAGAGTGTCTTACCTGTTTTATCTTGAATTCTTTTTTCTAAACCACCCCCCGATATAAAACTTTCTACACAGCCATTTGCCCCGCAATAACAGGGGTAGCCTTGAGGATCGATCACCATATGACCCCATTCACCCGCGATATTTTGTGGCCCCTGTCTAATTTTTCCATCAAATACAATGCCACCGCCACAGCCTGTTCCCATGATGACGCCAAACACAGAGGGATATCCTTTACCTGCTCCCATTAATGCTTCTGCAAGAGCAAAACAATTAGCATCATTTTCAATCACGATGTCATGGACTAGCTTGTCTTCAAGAAGAGATTGAAGTGGCAAGCTGTTTAAGCAAAGTGTATTAGAGTTTTTAAGTAGATGTGTTTTCTTTGAGATCGAGCCAGGCGTTCCTAAGCCTAGTGAATGTGTTTTATTCTGTATAGATATGAGCGCTGTTTTATAGAGCGAATGAATTTGCTTAAAGATATGCTCGCTACCTAAATGGGCTTCTGTGAGTAATCGCTCCCGAAAAATAATCTTGTCCTGACTGTCTAAAACAGCCACTTCAATTTTAGTGCCACCTAAGTCAATACCGATATGATAATTAGATGTCATTTAATTATTTTGAAAATGACGTCTGATATACCAAACGATGAAAATGATTGCACCACCAGCAATCACATAATGAAATTCGTGAAAGTAAACTTTTAATGAGTCCCAGTGCTCACCAAATACCATGCCTGTGTATGCAAGTGCCCAGCACCAAATAAATGAGCCGACAAATGTGTAGATAATAAACTTAGTCATATTCATACGCGCAATCCCTGCAGGAAGTGCAATAAAAGTTCTTACCGCTGGAAGAAGGCGACCTAAAAAGATAATGATCTCACCATAATTTTTAAACCAATCATCTGCCATCCTTAAATCTTTTTTAGAGATGAGTACGAAACGGCCATATTTTTCAGCAAGCTGTCTGCCACCTGTTTTTCCTACATAGTAAGCAGGTATAGAGCCCAATACACAGCCTAGCGCACCCATTAAGGCGACTACCCAGAGCACCATCTCACCTTTAAAAACAAGATATCCTGCGAAAGGCATAATAATTTCGGAGGGTAATGGAATACAGGCTGACTCAATCGCCATCAGTAATACGATACCCCCATATCCCATAGTGGATATAACACTCATAATCCAAACAGCTAATAATCCAATTAATTTTTCTAGCATCACGCATAACCTAATATAAGCTGATATCGAATTCTATCTTATGTTTCATAAACCTTTAGTGAATCTGCAAATTTTTACTATAATGAATTACACAATTTTTAAAAAAACATATATGAAACATATCACGCTATTATTTTTATTTGTCTTGCTCTCAAGCTGCAGCATGATGACCTATACGAATCAGAGTAAGCTATCAAATACGAGCAAAACTTATATTATTAACTGTGCTTTTTGGGATGCTTGTTATGCAAAAGCAGAAAAGCTATGTTCAAATGGGTATAGCCTTGTAGATAAATCAGCAAGCTTGCCTTACAGTTTAGAAGTTTCATGCAAGTAACTGTAAGCTAATAACCTGTTAAATCTATCGTGCATGAAATGAATATCCAAAAGACAAATAAGATAGCTTGGCACTTTAATCATAGCTATACAAAATTACCCAAAGATTTTTTTGTCGAACAACTCCCAGTAAAAGTATCAAATCCAAAACTTATTTTATTAAACGAGCCTTTATTAAAGGCTTTAGGTTTAGATAAAGAAGCCTTAAGTCCTGAGGCTTGGGGCAATATTTTTTCTGGGAACACACTGCCTGAAAAAGCACACCCTATTGCAGAAGCATATGCGGGACATCAGTTTGGACACTTTGCGTTATTAGGCGATGGACGGGCTGTTCTCTTAGGCGAACACATTAACCCAGAGGGGAATCATTTTGATATTCAATTTAAAGGATCAGGGCAAACGCCTTACTCTAGACGTGGTGATGGTCGCGCCGCATTAGGACCTATGTTAAGGGAGTTCATTATAAGTGAGGCGATGAATGCACTGAATATTCCCACCACAAGAAGTTTGGCAGTAGTAACAACAGGGGAAAGTGTTATGCGGGATGAAGTGCTACCTGGTGCGATACTTACGCGTGTAGCGAAAAGTCATATTCGTGTAGGTACATTTCAATTCGCATCCACATTAAATGATATCAATAAATTAAAAGCACTCGCTGATTACACGATTGATCGCCACTATCCTGAGTGTAAAGCAAAGGACAATCCCTACCTTGCTTTTTTAAATGCAGTGATTGAAAGACAAGCATTGCTTATTAGTCAATGGATGCATGTAGGTTTTATTCATGGCGTTATGAATACAGACAATATGTCCATCAGTGGCGAGACAATCGATTATGGGCCTTGCGCGTTTATGGATCGTTATCACCCTGAAACCGTCTTCAGCTCCATTGATCGTCAAGGTCGTTATGCATATTCGAATCAACCACCTATAGCGCAGTGGAATCTAGCAAGATTTGCTGAGACTTTAATTCCGCTTATAGATCACAATGCTGATAAATCAATTGAATTAGCTTCTCAGTCTGTTAATAATTTTTCAGACCAATTTCAAATAGCATGGTTAAAAGGTATGCGACAAAAGCTAGGTTTATTTAATGAAGAGGGAAGCGACATTGAATTAATCAATGAATTATTAGTGCTTATGCAAAAAAATAAAGCTGACTATACGCTTACATTTAGACATCTATCATCCGATGCAATTTTAAAGGATGCTATTTTTAAAGATGCATCATTTAAAGTTTGGTATAAAAATTGGCTCCATTGCATTCAAAAACAAAAAGAAGGTGAAGAGACATCAAGGCTCAAGATGTTAAAACATAACCCAGCGGTCATTCCGCGTAATTATTTAGTAGAGAAAGCTTTGTCGCTGGCAGTGGCTGATCAGGACTACAAGTTTTTAAATGATTTGATTGCAGCGCTTTTGAAACCCTATGAGGACTCGCACGTATTTAGCGAGCCACCTATAGAGGAAGATAAGTCTTATAAAACATTTTGTGGCACTTAAAAAATCACATATGAGGCACTAAGCCTTATGTGTGACGATCGAAACTATTTCTTTTTCGTAGCTTTAGGTGCTTCTTTTACTTTTGAAGGTTTAGCAGACTTTATAAGGAGCGCTTTAAGATCTTCAAGGTCTTTACTTTGAGCCGCTACTTTTTCTTCCAATTCAGACATAACAGCTTTCTTTTGTGCGTCAGCTTTTTCATAGTCAGTTACTTTTTGGTTAAGCGTTGCAATTTGACCATTTAAATTTTTAATTTCTGCAGTTTGTGAGCTCAATTGATCTTCCGCGTTATAAGCGCTATATGAAAAGTAACCCGCTACCGCGATTAAGATTGCAATGATGATGTTTTTAAAAGTGCCAGAGTTTTCCATCTATGATTCCTTCTTGATTATGTTAAATTTAAAAAGTATTCGTTTACATACATACTCTCTTAGGTAGGCATGATATAAGAAAGTTCAGCAATCTCAAAGCGACTGAAAGCTTTTGGGAAAATAGAAAACCCGCTTAAAAGCGGGTTTTCTTTAAAACAAGTAATCAATTATTTTGAAACGATCACTTTTGTAGCTTTTGAACAGAGCTCAACTCTTGATTTATCTACCATACCTACAACATCTTCTGAGGGAAGATTAGCTTGCGAAAGAGCTTTCTCAGCTTCTGTTTGAGCTTTGCAAGCAAGCGCAAAATCGTTATTTCTAACGGCGATGTCGCTTAAATTTTGTAAGCGCACTGCGCGTTCTAATTCATGAAATTTTTCATTGCTTTGAACGAATGTGGACGCAGCCACCGTAGTTGATATTGCTGCAACAGCAGCGACAATAATAAGACTTAAACGTACTGACTTTTTCATTTCTTTATCCTTTTGGGTTGTATTAATTTTGTACACTTTTGATGTACATGATCATATTAGTCGATAATTGTTAACAAATTATGACATTGGCATAGCTCTTGCACTGCAAGCGAAGTGGAGAGTCTTAAATCTATAATGGACCCTTAAGGCCTCACTCTAGATTATTTTTTAGAAAAATTACTATGCTATAAATAAAAAAAGCCAGCGAGCGCTGGCTTTTAAATTTGATCTAAATTATTTAGATTGTGTATTTAGTGCCTTGCTGCAAAGCTCTTGATTGCTCTTATGAATCATGCCAAGTAAGTCTTCAGACTTGGAGTGAACTTTACCTAAATATTCTTCTGCCTCAGTTTGTGATTTGCAAGCAAGGACATAATCTTTGTTCCCAATAGCGATTAAAGTTAAATTTTGTAAGCGTGAAACAGCCTCTAATTCTTTAATCTTTGTTCTGGCGTTAACATATTTAAATGCGATAGCTGCTGTAGCAACTAATCCAATAAGTGCCACTGCTATTGTTACTTTTGTATTTTTTTTCATTACTTCCCTTAGTTAATGCTTTTTTTAAAATTTGAATGGTGGCCAGGGGCAGAATCGAACTGCCGACACGCGGATTTTCAATCCGCTGCTCTACCGACTGAGCTACCTGGCCATATAGAACCTCACGATAAAACCGTGAAGAAGCGGAATTATAGCAAAAATGCTGACTTTTACCGAGTTTTAGGGGTCAATTTATCCAATTAACGAGACCAATAGAGCGAGCCACTTTGCTGGATGGGAAGGGCAGTAAAGAAAATTTATTTTTTTACAGATTATCTAAATTTAGGGCTAAAATTTACTTTGAAAAATCTTTTTACTTACCAGGATTAATATCATGAGCGTATTAGAAAATTTCAAAAAGTTAAAAGCAGAGGGAAAGAAAATTGTAGTTGTTACTTCTTACGACTACTGGAGCGCAAAGATTCTTAACGAAACCGATGTAAGTGGTATTTTAATTGGTGACTGTTCGTCTATGGTCATGCATGGCCATGGCGACACATTGAGTTCTGATGTAGAAACCATTGCGATGCACACCCGAGCGGTGAGAAAAGGAGCTAAAGATAAATTCCTTATTGCTGCTATGCCTTTCATGAGCAATAGAAAGGGGATGAAGGAGACAATGGATAACGTTGAAATCTTAATCAAGGCTGGAGCCAATGCACTCAAGATAGAGGGTGTTGCTGGAAACGAAGAGCTCTATGCGCATCTATCTCAATCAGGTATTCCTACAATCGGACACATTGGGCTTACACCATCTCACCACAATGCAATCGGTGGATTTAAAGCTCAAGGTAAAACTATTGAAAGTGAGCTTAGTCTCATTGAAGAAGCCAAAAAACTTGATAAGCTTGGATGCATAGCCATCGTTTTAGAGGCTGTCCCACAACACGTAGGTGCCTCGGTTAGAGACGCAGTTTCTATCCCAGTTGTCGGTGTCGGAGCAGGATTAGACGTAGATGGACAAGCACTGGTTTTTCAAGATGTCCTAGGATTCTCTACAGACTTTAAGCCTAAATTCGTAAGAACATACCTGAATGGAGCCGATCTTATCAAAAATGCCATAAATCAGTTTGCAGCTGATGTCCATGCAGGGGCATTCCCATCAGCAATAGAAACCTACGCACCGTCTAAGGAACAGCTACTTAAGAAATAAACAGTTTATTTAAGTTCAAAGCTTACAACAATAAATACTTAACACTTTTTAACATTCTAAAAAGTGTAGGTTTTATTGGGAGTAACGCAATGTGTCAAAGGTATATCTAGTTCAGTTATATTTTCTATGTCACTACACGGCCCAAAAAGGCTGATTCCAATTCTTTTTGCATCATTGTGTAAAGAAGCAAAAAAACGATCGTAAAATCCTTTACCGTAACCTACCCGATAACCTTTAAGATCAAAAGCCAGAAGAGGAGTGATTACAACATCAATAGCATCATTTTTTTTCCAAATAGGATCAATTGGTTCGGTAATGTTATTTTTTGTTTGTTTTGTTTTGGTATCAGGTCCAAATTCTGCATTTTTTAATGTGCCCTCTTCAAAGTTACTAACAGGCACGACAACATTGATATTATTTTCCCAACAATACTGAATGATTAACATAGTATTTATCTCACCCTTTGAGTAGATGGGTAAAAAACAATGAATACACTCAGGCTTAAATTTTTTAATAAGCTCAATAGTATTTTGGATAAGATGAGATTCTTCTTCTTCAAATACGGCAGCAGGAAGTTCTTGGCGCTTTTTTAAATATGTTTTTCTAACTATATCTTTTTTCATAATAAAAGTTGTCAGGGTAATAAGGAAGTGGTGGTCAGATGGAACCTCACAACAAAATCGTGAAGAAGCGCAAGTATAGCAAAAATAGCTCTTTTTATCTTACTCCAAGCAGGTATTGGTTAATCCAGAGCTCTATAGCGTCTAGTTAAGTGACGCAAAGTGTTGAAGGCTTTATTCGTTATAATTATGATATGAAATCCTACAATATTCTCTTTCTCTGCACCGGCAATTCTGCCCGTAGCATTTTGGCTGAAGCGTTAGTAACAACTTTAAGTGGCGGTAAATTTATTGGTTATTCAGCAGGTTCTAACCCAGCAGGACTTGTGAATCCTTTTGCTTCCGAGTTAGTGATAGAAATGGGTTATCCAAAAGAGAAGTTACGATCCAAGAATTGGGATGAATATAGTTTGCCTGATTCACCACAAATGGATTTCATTATTACGGTATGTGATAACGCAGCTAATGAAGCATGTCCTATTTGGTTAGGTCATCCATCAACAGCGCATTGGGGATTTCCTGATCCTGCGAGCGTTGAAGGAACAGATGCAATTAAACGAGAAGCATTTCAAAAAACATTATTAGGATTAACAAAAAATATTGAAGCACTTATTCATTTACCTATCGACCAACTAGATTTATTATCCTTAAAGAAAGCTATTCAAGACATCCATGATGAATAAAAAATATTTAACAGAATTCTTTGGCACCGCAGCATTATTGTCTGTCATCACAGGCTCAGGTCTTATGGGGCAAGCACTTTCCTCTGGCAATGACGCTGTGACACTGCTTGGTAATAGTATCGCTACCGGGGCTGGCCTTTATGTATTGATTATGATTTTAGGTCCCATTTCAGGGGCGCACTTTAATCCACTAGTCAGTGTGATGGCTTACACCCACAAACAATTAAAACGCAAAGACTTAGTACCTTATATTGCCGCGCAAATCTCAGGCGCAATTTCAGGTGTTTGGATGACACATTTGATGTTTAACTTACCTATCATTCAAACATCAACAAAAATCAGAACTGGATTGGGTATTTGGGTAAGTGAAGTGATAGCAACACTGATATTACTTACAGTGATTTATCTAGGATTGAAATATGCCAAGAAACATATTGCGATGCTTGTGGCTTTAACAGTGACCGCAGGCTATTGGTTTACTTCATCAACTTTCTTTTGTAATCCAGCTGTGACATTCGCCCGAAGTTTAACAGACACATTTGTAGGTATTGCTCCACAAAATATTTTAGGATTTGTCATTCCGCAAGTTATTGCGCTCATTCTCATACTTCAAATCATTAAAAAATAGTTTTATAAGCTACTTCCGCATATAAATTAGATCTAAAGAGAGGTGAGATGAGCATTATTTTTTGAAAGAGCATTCTAGAACACCTACAACTTCTTCCCCAAGATATACCATCATCGCCCCATTTTCTCTATTAAAAGTATAAGCGTATTTATCATTCCAAAAGCGCATACTTTTCTCGTCAATAGATACTTTAGTTTGGGGGATTTTATTGACTATAACAATTTGCTTTGCTTCATCAAATTGCACTGACAAAGCTCCACCATCAATTGCATTACAAAAACTAGTCTGCATTTCAGCATATAGATTAGATGCAAAGAGAAGTGATAGAAGTAAAGTTAAAAATTTCATTTCATATCTTTCATTAAGTCAAATCGCTGTTTCGGTTGTGGCTGAAAAAATAGCGCGTGGATTGAAGAAATAAAAAAACCAAAAATCCTACCGCTTAAATATTTATAAGGCAGAAGCTTTATGCGAAACAAACCGTCTTTTAAATAAAGATTGAATGCCCCAGTAAGCCAAAAGGTAGCTCATTGTATAGATAAAGCTTTGTGGTAGATATTCCCATCCTGTTTGAATACTTTCTTTGATAGTGATATCAGGGAATGTACCAGAGAGTAAATTATAAGTTTGAGTTGACATTACAAATGTTATTAACGTTGCAATAACACCAAATACCGCAAACTTTAAAAAACTTTTCGTGTTGGCAATGCGCAAACCAAAAAACCACATTATTCCGTAAGAAGCTAGTAATCCTAAATAGCCTAAGTTGATTGGGATTTGATATGTGTTATTCATTGATAGAGTTACTAGATCAATTACAAAGCTAAACGTAAGGAGAGAAATAAACCATTTAGGTTTTTTTAAAAGCATGCCGCCAATTAAAAAAATTGCAAAACTTGCATCTGGAAGCGAAATCGAACTTAAAAGGTGATCACCCCTAGTTAAGAGCATTAAAAATATTAAGGAGCCGAAGAGGTAAATATTAGTATTTTTTAAATATGCAATAAGTGTCATTAAGAATTCCTTTTGATAAGTAATAATACTTCAACTAATCTAAAAGTCATAGCGTAAATTCGCAAATAGACTTCTTCCGGGGGTTTGATATTTAAAACCACTTCTGCCTTCAGCAGCTAAACTGTAGTCCTTATCAAAAACATTATTTAATCTTAAATTAAGTTTTAATTTGTCATTGATTTTATAATCGGTCACGATGTTTGTTAAAGCATACCCACTTAGTTTGACCATATTTGCTTTGTCATCAAATCTTTTATCAGAGAATGATTCTTCAATACCTACATTCCAATACCCGATGTAATAATTAAGATTTATATTTCCAAATGTTTTTGCTCTTCGT
>ENA-ORFA01000246-ORFA01000246.1-marine-metagenome-genome-assembly--contig:-NODE-246-length-23334-cov-3.134368_pt1 | contig 23334 bp, 21 predicted proteins | sample MGYA00248621_ERZ508587 | MGnify/ENA primary metagenome ERZ508587 (study PRJEB26250, sample SAMN06266239) | marine metagenome | isolation source: Columbia River Estuary | place: USA:Columbia River Estuary... | reverse complement strand
GTTTCGTTGCAAACAATTCATCGATAAAGGAATCGGATACGGTATGCGAGCCGTTCAAGTTGATGGAAATAACTTGTTGGAGGTGTATCAAACGGTGAAGCAATTGGCCGAAGAAATGCGCGAAAATCCACATCCAGTTTTGTTGGAGTGCATGACCTTCCGCATGCGCGGACACGAAGAGGCAAGCGGTACCAAATACGTGCCCAGTCATTTATTTGAGGAGTGGGAACAAAAAGACCCCGTCAAGAATTTTCAGCGTTGGCTGATCGACACGGGCGTGCTGACTGAAATGAAAGTAGCCGAGATCCGACAAGCATGCAAAGACCAGATCGAGTCGGAATTGGCGATCGGGTTTCAAGCGGGGGGCGTTTTCGCGGAGGAATCCGTTGAATTGGAGGATGTGTATGCGAAAACGCAGTTTGAAAAGTTTGAAAAGTTTGGGAGTTTGGAGAGTTCAGAGTTGCGTATGATCGATGCCATTAAGCAGGGATTGGAGCAGAGTATGGAGACCCACTCGAATTTGGTGTTGATGGGACAAGACATTGCCGAATATGGCGGGGCATTCAAGATCACGGAAGGCTTCGTAGAAAAATTCGGGAAGGAACGGGTGCGCAATACACCGCTATGTGAAAGTGCGATTGTCGGAACGGCATTGGGACTATCGCTCGAAGGATACAAGAGCATGATGGAGATGCAGTTCGCTGATTTTGTTACGGTCGGATTCAATCAGATCATAAACAACCTGGCCAAGATCCATTATCGTTGGGGACAAAACGCCGATGTGGTCATTCGCATGCCAACAGGCGGAGGCGTAGGCGCCGGTCCCTTCCATTCGCAAAGCAACGAAGCGTGGTTCGTACACACACCCGGATTGAAAGTGGTTTATCCCAGTACGCCGGCCGATGCCAAAGGATTGCTGATCGCCGCAATCAACGATCCGAATCCGGTACTCTTCTTCGAACACAAGGCACTGTATCGATCCATCAGTGGACCCGTGCCTTCCGAATATTATTCCATCGAAATTGGCAAAGCTCGGTTGGTACAAGAAGGATCGGATGTTTCCATCATCACCTATGGCAGCGGCGTACATTGGGCGATGGATTATGCGCAAGCGCACCCGGAGTTATCCATCGATATCTTAGACCTGCGTTCTTTATTACCGTTGGACTATGACGCGATACGCGCATCGGTGCAACGTACGGGCCGCGTGCTGATCTTGCATGAAGACACGTTGATCGGTGGCATTGGCGGTGAGATCAGCGCCTGGATCGGCCAACATTGTTTTTCTTATCTCGATGCGCCGGTTATGCGTTGTGCTTCTCTCGATACGCCGGTTCCGTTCAGTATTGAACTCGAGCAGCAGTTTTTGGCCAAATCACGGCTAGGCAGCACACTGCAGGAGTTGCTTGCATTTTAATCAATCTATCAGCGTGCTTGATTGCGCAGGGCTTTTCCGCCTCGGGCTTGCGTGTGTTTTCCTTGATCGACCGTGAGTACACCGTTCACCAGTACGAATTCAAATCCGGTCGAATAGGCATGTGGCTTTTCGAACGTAGCCAGATCCCGAACCGTTTTTTCGTCAAACACTACGATGTCGGCGGCCATTCCTTCTTTCAACAGTCCGCGATCTTTCAGATTGAATTTCTGTGCTGGTAGGGAGCTCATGCGACGAATGGCTTCTTCGAGTGAAATGATCTTTTCTTCGCGTACATATTTTCCGAGTACGCGGGCGTTTGTTCCATAACCACGCGGATGCGGCATGCCTTCGTTGAAAACACGGATGGTGGCATCGCTGGCGATCATGTTGAACGGATACTTCATGATTCGTTGCACGTCGGATTCGCCCATGCCATGAAATACGGCACTGGCGCCTCCGGCCATTTGAATATCCATCACGGTTTCTGCTTCGTATTTTGTTTTATGCTTTCGGCCTTTCATCAAATTGATTTCTTCAATGCTCTTGCCGTTGTAGGTGGTATCGGCATCGAAATAAGCGACGACTGCGTAGTTGAGGTGTTTGAGTCCGCGCTTCTTTAGTCGCTTTTGGATGCTGGCGATCACTTCTTTTCTGACTTCGGGTCGTTTGAGTCGGGCGCGGATGGAATCTTGTCCGTCGGCCAGGATGTGATCGGGGATCAGCGTACTGATGGAGGTGCTGCTGGCGGTGTATGGATATTGGTCGATGGTTACGTCTTGTCCGTTTGCGCGCGCTTCTTCCACCATGTTCAATGTTTGTTTGCTTCGTCCCCAGTTTTGTTGTCCGCTTAGTTTGAAGTGCGACAGTTGGACGGGTAGGTTTCCTTCGCGTCCGATGAGCAACGCTTCTTCGATGGCTTGGGTAACGCTATCGCCTTCATCGCGCATGTGTGTAGCGTACACGCCGTTGTATCGTCCGGCGATTTTGGCGAGGTTGATGAGTTCTTGCGTGGGTGTGAAGGTGCCGGGGATGTAGATGAGTCCGGTGGAGAGTCCGACGGCTCCGTCTTGCATGGCTTTTTCGGTGATCAGTTCCATGCGTTTCATTTCATCGGGGGTGGCGTTTCGGTTGGCGCGGCCGATGACGGCGCGTCGGATATCGTTTTGTCCGATGAGGCTGGCGACGTTGATGGATAGTTTGAGCGAATCGATCCAGTTCAGGTATTTTCCGATGTTAACGTTGGAGAGTCCGCAATTACCGGTGATGCAGGTAGTGACGCCGTCGTAGAGAAAGCTATGTGCGAGCGGGTCGCGTGCTTCATCGTCTTCGAGGTGGGTGTGTACATCGATGAATCCGGGTGCGACGATGCGGTTTTGTGCGTCGAGGATGCGTGTGGCGTTGCGTGGCAGGTTATTGCCGATGGATTGGATCTTGCCGTCGCGGATGGCGATGTCGGCTCGATACCACGAGTTGCCGGTGCCATCGATGATCCGACCATTGACGATGAGTAGATCGGGATTCGTTGATTGGGCCCAGAGTCCGATGGGCAACAGCAATAGAACGACCAGTGTTTTGATCATAGTAAGTGATATGTATTTCAAGTTACGCTTATTCTTGAACGGGTGAAAGTCGCTCGGTGTATTGGGGATCGGGTGCGAGTCCGTAGCGGAAACGATAATGCGCTTGTTTGATGTAGAGTCGGAATTGATAATCGTCGGCTTCTTTGGCGAATGCATAGGAGGGGCGGAACGCGCGCATGAAGCTATCGAGTTGTGGGGGTTCGAGCAGGGTGAGTCGGCGGACGAGGGCTTTGTTGAATCGGAAGTCGATGTATTTCTCTTCTTCTTCTAATAGTAGTCGTTCTTGGAAGGCAAGCATGCTTCGGTTGCGTCGGAAACGGAACATGTTGATGATCTCTTGCAGGTCGAATCCCATGGCTGCGCCGTATTGCGGCGTGACGGTTTTGAGGGTGGGTTTCTGGAAGTTGAAGACCTTGGCATAGTCTTGTCGGTTCTGCAACGAGTCTTGTCGATAATTGCGGGGACGGATCTTTACCTCACGCAATACGGGTACGTTGACTTGTAAGGCGATGTCGAATTGCCAGGGGTTGACGATGCGCAGTACTGGAAATTTCTGCGTGCTTTTTCCGAGGTAGCTGAACCAGATGGAATCGTTTTCGGTGACCCGGATCTGATAATATCCGTCGGCGTTGGTAACGGTTCCTCGGCCGGCGCTGCTTTGTACGCTGACGGCTTCCATGGGATAATTGCGGGAGCTGTCGAAGACGTAGCCCTTGACCGTATAGTCTTGAGCGAGTAGGAGGCTGCTACTTATGATGAATAAGGTCAAGAGATGATATCGTATAGAAGCGGTCAAATTCAGAGTTCAGAGTTCAAAGTTCAGCGTTGTTGTGAAATAGTTTTCGATCGTAGCCGGATAATGTGTGTGTTCGAGGGTGAGTACGCGTTGGGCCAGGGATTCGGGGGTGTCGTTGGGTAGAACGGGGCAATGGGCTTGAAGAATGTGATCGCCGTGGTCGTAGTGTTCATCGACTCGGTGGATGGTGATGCCGGATTCGGTTTCGTGGGCGGCGAGTACGGCGGCGTGGACGTGGAGGCCATACATGCCTTGTCCGCCAAACTTGGGTAGTAGGGCTGGATGAATATTCAGGATGCGGTTGGGATAGGCTTGGATCAGGGGGGCGGGGATTTTCCAGAGAAAGCCGGCCAGGAGGAGTCCGTCGATCTGCCTCGACTGAAATTCAGGCAGGTAGGCATCGCCGTTTTGGAAGCGGTCGCGCTCGAGCCGAATGGACTCAACGTTATGATTTTCAGCGACTTGAAATACACCTGCCGTTTGCCGATTGCAGGCGATCAGGGTGATCCGGATCTGGGGATGACCCTGAAAATACCGGAGGATGGCTGCCGCGTTGGAGCCTCCGCCGGAGGCGAGTATGGCGAGTCGGATCATGGGTTTTTGCGCAGGCCCAGTTTACCGGCCAGTTTGGCGATGTAGTTCTGGAAAAAGCGGAATTGGCCCAGTGGGATGCTGATGATCAGTACCATAAAAGGCCATAAAGCTGTGACAATCAATAAGTAAGCCAATCCCCAATACCAGGGTTCGCCGGGTTCGATCTGGTCCATGATCAAACGGGCGACTTGTCCGGTGAGGCTACCACCAACGGCAAAAGTGATCAAGATCAGGGCCAGTTGCAGGCTGTTTACTTTCCATTTTTGTTGTAATCGCTTGTACCAGCGCATGGGTGGATGTTTGGGGCACAAAGGTCCGGAAAACGGACCGTATCGTTTAGTTTTTTGGGGCTTTTGGTGGGTAATTGACGAACGGGTGACAAAGGGGAATGATTGGATGGGGTCGATCTCACCAAAGGCGCTGATCCGCAAGCGATAAGGTGATAAAAAAAAACGCGTTTTCACCACCTATTTTCAATGCGGCGGCTTATTTTCGCGGCGATTTTCGACAGAATTATCCACAATTTTTAGCTCAACTGCGTCTATGAATCTCAACTACGTGCTCGTACGACGTTTCTCGGTCCTTGTACTCACCCTATCGCTGACCTTCAACTGTTCCTTGTTTGCGCAAGACATTGCCGCCGGTAAAGCCCTCTTCATGGGCAAGTGTGCGTCGTGTCACAACGTGCTGAAGGATGGTACCGGTCCGGCGTTGAAGGGATTGGAAGAGCGGCACAAATGGGCCGATCACAAGGAGCTGCAGGCTTGGATCAACAATCCGGCTGCTTACATGGCGAAGGATCCCTACACGCAGGGTCTCAAAGCCAAGTATGGTTCGATGATGACTGCTTTCTCTGAGATCACCATTGCGGATGTAGACAACATCGTTGCGTACGTCAATGATGCATCGGTTGTGAAAGTTACGCCGGCTGCAGCGGGTGGTGGTGAGCCGGAAGGCAACCAGAACGCGGTGATTTTTGGAATCATTTCTTTGGTGCTGGGTGTGATCGCCCTGATACTGATGCAGGTGAATAGCAATTTGAAGCGCATGTCGGATGATTCCGAAGGTGTGAAGTTGCCCAATCCGATTCCGTTTTATCGAAACAAGACCAACATTACGCTGATCGCCATCTTGTTTTTCATTGTAGGTGGTTATCTCGTTGCGAAAGGAGCGATCGGTTTAGGTCGTCAAAAAGATTATCAACCGGAGCAGCCGATTTATTACTCGCACAAAGTGCATGCCGGCATCAATCAGATCAACTGTTTGTATTGCCACGGCAATGCGTGGGAAAGCAAGCATGCGGCCATTCCTTCGACCAATGTGTGTATGAATTGCCACAAGTCGATCAATGCCTACGAGAAGGGGCCGAAGTTGTTTGATGAAGAAGGCAAAGAGATCAACGGTACGGCCGAGATCGCCAAGTTGTATAAATATGCCGGATTCGATCCGCAAAATCCCAATCAGTGGGATCCTTCCAAGGCCAAGCCGATCGAGTGGGTGAAGATCCACAACTTGCCTGATCACGTGTATTTCAACCACGCACAGCACATTCGGGCGGGTAACGTACAGTGTCAGAGTTGTCACGGTGCGATCAATGAAATGGACGAGGTGAAGCAGGTGGCTGATCTCAGCATGGGCTGGTGCATCAACTGTCACCGCGAGACCAAGGTCAACTTCAACTACGACAGCACCGGCGGCAATAAATTCTATAGTCTCTACGAGAAATTCCACAACGATATCAAGGACGGAAAGATGGACAGTGTGCGCGTCAAGGATATCGGTGGGTTGGAATGTCAGAAATGTCACTATTGATCGTCGGCCTCCATTAGAAGAAAAACGAATCTTACAAACTGTATTCCATGAGCCAAAACAAGTACTGGCAGAGTTTCGGAGAAGTGAAATCGGGCGAAGAATTTCGTCAACAGCAACAAGACGAGTTCCGCGAGGAACTTCCGTTTGAAGATGTGGAGGGTGGCTTGGCCGATGCCAAAGCGCCCCGTCGCGATTTCCTTAAGTATCTCGGATTCAGCACCGCGGCGGCTACGCTGGCGGCCAGCTGTGAGATCCCGGTAAAAAAGGTCATTCCGTATGCCAACAAGCCGGAGAATTTGATTCCGGGTGTGGCTCAATATTATGCCACCACCTTCGTACAAGAAGGCGATGTGGTGCCGGTGTTGGCCAAAGTGCGTGATGGTCGTCCCATCAAGATCGAAGGAAACAAATTGGAAGGAAGTGCTTTTGCGCAAGGCGGTACCTCTGCCCGTGTGCAGGCTTCCGTGTTGGATCTTTACGACATGCATCGCTTGCGCTATCCGCAGCAGAAGAAAGGCGACAATTTCGAAGAAGTTCCCACGTACGAGCAATTGGATAAACTGATTGGTGAGCAGATCAAGGCAGCCGGTGGAAGCACTGTGTTGTTGACCTCTACCTTGAATTCGCCTTCTACACAAGCCATCATCAATGGATACGGCGGACTGAAACATGTTCAGTACGACGCGGTTTCTTACAGTGGCATGTTGTTGGCCAATGAAGCTTGCGGATTTGGTCGTCAGTTGCCCAGCTATGATTTTGCTTCGGCGGATGTGATCGTGAGTTTGGGTGCTGATTTTCTGGGAAGCTGGTTGAGTCCGGTTGAATTTGCCAAAGCATATTCTGCTGGCCGCAAGATCGATGCGGCGAATCCGCGCATGAGCAAGCACTATCAATTCGAAGGATTTCTGAGTTTGACCGGTGCAAGTGCCGATGAGCGTTTTGTTCATCGTCCTTCACAAACCGGTGCGGTTGCGGTGGCCTTGTTGTCGGCGTTGAACGGCGGAGCGGTTAGCTTGTCCGATGCAGCGCTGAAGGCGGGTGTAGAGAAAGTAGCGGCCGATCTCAATAAGAATAAAGGAAAAGGATTGGTTGTTTGCGGAAGCAACGACAAAAATGTACAGGTGGTGGTGAATGCCATCAACCAAGCGATCGGCGCCTTTGGTTCTTCCATTGACTGGAAGCGTCCGGTGAATTATCGCAAAGGCATCGATGCCGACATGACTGCTTTGGTGGAATCCATGGAAGCGGGTCAGGTGGGTACGCTGATGATCTACGGCGCGAACCCGGTTTATAATTATCACGATGCAGCTCGTTTTACGGCTGCGTTGAAAAAAGTGAAGGTGACCATCTCGTTCAATGAGCGGATGGATGAGACCACGGAGCATTGCCAGTTTATTGCGCCTTCGCATCATTATCTAGAAAGTTGGGGCGATGCCAATCCGAAAGCAAATGTGATTTGCTTCCAGCAGCCGACGATACATCCGTTGTTCAAAACACGTCCGTTCCAGACTTCGTTGTTGAAGTGGAGTGGCAACGATACTGACTACGATGTCTATTTCAAGAATTACTGGAATGGGCAGCCTGGTGGTGAAGCGGCTTTCAATGAAGGCTTGCAGAATGGATTGCGTGAAGAAGCTGCTGAAGGAAAAGGTCCGGGTAATTATTCAGCTGCCGCATTGGCGTCGGCGACGACTGCGATTCAAGGATACAAGTCGGTGACCGGCATTGAAGTTGCCTTGTATCAAAAAGCGTCGATCGGATCGGGTGTGGGAGCTACGAACCCTTGGTTGCAGGAATTGCCCGATGGGATCAGTAAAGCGACTTGGGACAACTATGCATTGATGAGTATGCCCATGGCGAAGGAGTTGTTGGGCTTGGACCTGATGCATGGTTCGGAGAAAGCGATCAACAATTACGAGTTCTATCCGCAAAAACCGGTTGTCAAGATCACGCTTGGTAAGAAAGAGATCGAATTGCCGGTCTTGATCGTACCCGGTATGCAGTCGAATACCATTGCCATTGCAGTTGGATATGGTCGTGGAGAGAAACTGGGTATGACCGCGGCGGGCGTAGGCCAAAATGCCTATGTGTTCACGTCTTATGATGGAAGCACGGTTTCTTATCAAGGTGTGGTGACGGTTGCGGATGCGGGTCGTCAACACAAAGTGGCTACTACACAGATTCATGGAACGTATGACGATCGTACCGAGGTGGTTCGCGAAACGACTTTGGCTACGCTGGTTAAATACCCCAATAATATTTCCGATTACCGCAAGCATTTGGAAGAGACGTACGGTAAAGGAACCGATACCACCGATTTCCGCAAGAATGGTACGTTGTATGGCGAGCATGCACAGCCCGGCATCAAGTGGGGCATGAACATCGACATGAATGCCTGCTACGGATGTGGTTCTTGTGTGGTGGCTTGTAATGCCGAGAACAACGTTCCGGTGGTGGGTAAGAGTGAAGTACTTCGTTATCACGATATGCACTGGTTGCGCATCGATCGTTATTTCGTGAGCGATGCCACCAACCCCGATCAATTGAAGGGCGTGGTGTTTCAGCCGATGATGTGTCAGCATTGCGACAATGCACCTTGCGAGAACGTTTGTCCGGTGGCGGCTACGAACCACAGTGCGGAGGGCGTTAACCAGATGACTTACAATCGTTGCATTGGTACGCGTTATTGCGCCAATAACTGTCCGTTTAAAGTACGCCGTTTCAACTGGGCTGATTATACCGGAGCCGATAGCTTCCCGAACAACCGCGACCAGCAGATGGTCGGTAAGTTGGATCCGGTGGTGGAGCAGATGAACGACGACTTGACCCGCATGGTGTTGAATCCGGATGTAACGGTTCGTTCACGCGGGGTGATCGAGAAGTGTTCGTTCTGTTTCCAGCGTTTGCAAGCTGCGAAGTTGGAAGCGAAGAAGCAGGATCGTCCGCTCGCCGATGGCGATGCGAAGACGGCTTGTCAGACCGCTTGTTCGGCGAATGCGATCGTATTCGGAAACGTGCGCGACAAAGAAAGCGAGATCGCGCAGGTGCGGGCGAATAACGCGAGCCGCAGTTATTATGTATTGGAGCAGTTGCACGTGTTGCCCAACGTCAGTTACCTGGCCAAGGTGCGCAACACCGATGAGGTTATCGAATCCGAATCGCATCATGCGGCCCCGGCAGCGGAACACGCACCGGCAACCCATGGTGAAACCGCTCCGGCACATCATTGATATTGAACCTTGAACCCACGTCCGCTTGGCAAAAAGCGGTATAAAGAGAAAGAATATGGCATCACTTCGGTATGAATCGCAAGTCAGACAACCTCTGGTGGATGGCACCAAGGATTATCATCAGGTGACCGAGGACATTTGTCGTCCGGTGGAAGCCAAGCCTTCGCGGCTTTGGTGGATCGGATTCCTGGTTTCGGTGGCTTTGTTGTTGTTCGGCGTCGTTTCCGTCGCCATGGAGGTTACCTATGGTACCGGCCAGTGGAACTTGAATCGCACCATTGGTTGGGGATGGGACATCACCAACTTCGTTTGGTGGGTGGGTATCGGTCACGCCGGAACCTTGATCTCGGCGATCCTCTTGCTGTTCCGTCAGGGATGGCGTACCGGGGTAAACCGTGCGGCAGAAGCGATGACCATCTTTGCGGTTATGTGCGCCGGACAGTTCCCGATCTGGCACATGGGTCGTGTGTGGAATGCCTTCTTCGTATTGCCTTATCCGAATTCACGCGGTCCGCTTTGGGTGAACTTCAACTCACCGCTCTTGTGGGACGTGTTCGCGATCTCTACCTATTTCACCGTATCGCTTCTGTTCTGGTATTCCGGCTTGATTCCCGATATGGCCACCTTGCGTGACCGTGCCAAAAAGAAAGGCGCTAAGATGTTTTATGGCATCGCGGCTTTTGGTTGGACCGGTTCTACCAAGCACTGGCAACGTCACGAGGCCTTGTCGCTGGTATTGGCGGGATTGAGTACGCCGCTGGTATTGTCGGTACACACCATCGTATCCTTTGACTTCGCTACCTCCATCGTTCCGGGATGGCACACGACGATCTTCCCTCCTTATTTCGTAGCGGGTGCGATCTTCTCCGGATTTGCCATGGTGCAGACGCTCTTGTTGGTTACCCGTAAAGTATTGTCGCTGGAAGAATACATCACCCTCGAGCACATCGAAGTGATGAATAAGGTAATTGTGTTGACGGGTTCCATTGTAGGTATTGCGTATCTGACCGAGTTGTTCATGGCTTGGTACAGTGCGGTTCCCTACGAATGGTATGCTTTTAAAGAGAACCGTTTGAATTTGAATAGTCCGTATGGCTGGAGTTACTGGATCATGATGGGTTGCAACGTATTGTCGCCCCAGATCTTCTGGTTCCGCAAAATGCGTCGCAACTTGTTCGTGACCTTCTTCATGTCGATCTTGGTGAATATCGGTATGTGGTTCGAGCGTTTTGTGATCATCGTAACCTCGATCTACCGCGACTACCTACCCTCTTCCTGGAGTACGTATTATTCGCCTACGATCTGGGAGATCGGATTTTATCTGGGCACATTCGGATTGTTCTTCACCTGTTATTTCCTCTTCTCGAAGTATTTCCCGGTCATCGCGATTGCGGAGATCAAGCACATCCTGAAGAAGAATGGTTCGAATTTCAAACAGGGCATGGGCCAAGTAGAGAGCGAATCGCTCGATACGTATGTGGCCAAGCATGTGGAGGACGGACATCATTGATTTGTTAACAGGTTCACCGGGGGTGAGCCGCAAATGACCCGCAAGGGAGATAAATTATGAGTGTACAAAAATTCGTGGTCGGCAATTTTTACGACGAGGAGGTGTTATTCCCTGCTGTCAAGAAAGTGCGCCGTGCCGGGTACAAGATCCACGACGTGTTCACGCCGTTTCCCATTCACGGTTTGGATCAGGCGATGGGATTGCGTGATACCAGTTTGCATACGGCCGGTTTCATTTATGGAATCACCGGTACGTCGACGGCCGTTGGTTTCATCACCTGGGCATTGACCTTGGACTGGCCGATCAACTTTGGAGGTAAGCCTTTCTTCGCGTTGCCAGCCTGGATTCCGGTGACCTTCGAGTTGACCGTGTTGTTCGCTGCGGTGGGGATGGTGTTGACGTTCTGCTATCTCTGTCAGCTCGCTCCCTTTGTGAAGAAAGACCATTTCAATCCGCGCTCTACCGATGATACGTTCGTCATGGCCCTGGAATGCACCGATGCAACCAACGAAGCCGAGGCGATCAAATTTTTGGAAAGTGTGGGGGCACAGGATGTGACGGTGATGGAAAAAGAGACCGGATGGTGGTTGGGTCGTTACGATCACGACACCATGCGTTTTCAGAAATCAACCAACGCCTAATTATCATTTAATACAGACTTTGATGAAACGTATATCGATCTTTTGCGGCATGTTGACGGGCTTGGCTCTGTTGAGCGGATGCTCGGATGTTCGTCGCGACACGGGTTCTGCCTATATGCCGGATATGGCCTACAGCCGGGCCTATGAGACCTATGCTTCTACCGAGGCGTTGACCAAAGCCGGGGTGAATTACACCGCGACTCCGGTTAATGGAACCATTGCCCGCGGCGAGATGCCTGCTTATCCGTATAAGAATGATTCGACCGGATATGCTCAATCAGACAACGTGAAGAATCCGTTGGAGGTAGCCAGTGTGGACATGACCGAGGCGGAGCGTTTGTATCTGGTGAATTGCGGGATCTGTCATGGAACCAAGCTGAACGGAAACGGTCCGCTCTGGAACGATGGCAATGGTCCGTATCCTTCCAAACCAGCGGCCCTGGTAGGCGACGCCAAGTACGAGGCGATGACAGAAGGCATGATGTTCCATTCGCTGACCTACGGGAAGAATGCGATGGGTAGCTATGCCTCCCAGCTCAGCACCAAGCAGCGCTGGATGGTGATCAGTTATGTGAAGAGCAAACAAGCAAAGACGACCAAAGCGGCGGCCCCGGCTGATAGCACAGCGGCTCCGAAACCTTAATAAAACGAATTCGAAGAATCTAAACGAATACTGATGTCAACCCGCGATCAATTCATTGCACCGAAGCGTTACAACACCGTCGCCCTATCGTTGATGGCGATTGGCTTGCTGGCCATTGCCGGACTCTGGTTCACCCATGGCGCGAAAGGTGGACATGAGGGAGCTCGATTCTGGGCTTCGCTCCTGCAGAACAGTGTATTCTTTCTGTTGGTGGTGAATGCTTCCATGTTCTTCATCTGTGCCACTACCCTCGCTTGGGGCGGTTGGCAAATGGCTTTCCGTCGGGTGCCCGAAGCCATCTCCGCGGTTGTGCCGGTGATCGGCGTGATCTGCATGGCTATTTTGTTCGCCATTGCTTTTGGTGACGATCATACCATTTACCACTGGACCGATACCCATCATGTGGCGGAAGATCCGATCCTGAATCACAAGAAAGGATTCCTGAATAAGAACTTCTTTGCGGTGGCTACTTTCCTCACCATCGGACTCTGGTCGCTCCTTGGGTGGAAAATGCGTCAACTCTCCCGGAGTTTGGATGAAAATCCGATCACCAGTTTGGAAGGCCGCAAAAAATACATCTGGAACAATACGGTATGGGGTGCTTTGTTCATCGTAGTATTTGCCCTGACCGTGCTTTCTTCTACGCCTTGGCTTTGGCTGATGAGCATCGATGCGCATTGGTACAGTACGATGTACAGCTGGTATACGTTTGCCAGTACGTTCGTATCGGGGATGGCCTTGGTCGCTTTGTTTGTGATCTACCTGAAAAACAACAATTACCTCGAGTATGTGAACAACGAGCATTTGCACGATATCGGCAAGTTCATGTTCGCGTTCTCGGTCTTTTGGACTTATCTCTGGTTCTCTCAATTCATGCTGATCTGGTATGCGAACATTCCGGAGGAGACCATCTATTTCAAATCGCGTGCGCAAGGCATTTACAGCGGCATCTTCTGGTTGATGTTCATCATCAACTTCATTGCGCCGTTGTTGATCCTCATGACGCGTGGGGCGAAGCGGAACTACGGAACCGTCGCTTTCATGGCGGTGATGATCATTTTTGGTCACTGGCTGGATTTCTACCAAATGGTGTTCCCGGCGGTTTCTCCCGATCACGTACCGATGATCGTGTATGATTTTGGGGTGGCTTTGTTCTTTGTGGGACTGATCCTCTTTGTAGTGGGCCGGGCCCTGGCCAAGGCGCCGCTGTTGGCGAAGAATCATCCGTTCGTGAAAGAAAGTCTCATCCATCATACCTGATCTCCTAAACGAATTCAACTAATTCCAATCACGTCCTAGATATTTACGTTATGCAAGTTTTCTTCATCATTGCGATCCTGGTTCTGGCCTTCGTGATCATCTTTCAGATCTCTAAAGCCAGTGAGTATGTAGCGGTATTACGCGGATGGGAGCGCACGCGCAAGCAAACCAATCGGATCAATGCCTTCATGTTGTTGGCGTTTCTGGTGCTTGGACTGATCGGCGTTTATATCTGCAATGAACAATTCAAGGGACGGATCCTGGGTGAGCCGGCTTCCGATCATGGTGTATTGGTCGATCGTATGTTGTACGTGACCATCGCCATCACCTTCATCGTTTTTCTGATCACGCAGATCGCGTTGTTCTGGTTTTCCTATAAGTATCAAGAGTCGGATGACCGCAAAGCATTCTTCTATCCGCACAACAATACGCTTGAGTTGATCTGGACCGTGATCCCGGCCATTGCATTGACCGTACTCGTTGGCTTCGGGATCGTGTATTGGTTCCGCATCACCAGCGATGCGCCGAAAGATGCGATGATCGTGGAAGTAACCGGTAAGCAATTCGGTTGGGAGTTCCGGTATCCGGGAGCGGATGGCATTCTGGGAAAGAAATATTATAAGAATGTAGATCCAGCAGCGGGCAATCCGGCCGGACAGATCTGGGAAGACTCTACCAACAAGGACGATGTATTCGTTGAGCAAGAGATGCACCTCGTGGTGGGTAAGCCGGTGAAATTGGTGATCGGCGCCAAGGATGTGATCCACGATGTGGGATTGGTCCATTTCCGGATGAAGATGGATGCCGTACCCGGTACGCCTACGACCATGTGGTTCACGCCGAAGTACACGACCAAGCAGATGAAAGAAAAAACCGGCAATCCGGATTTCGTCTATGAGCTCTCTTGCGATCAGATGTGCGGAAAGGGTCACTGGAGTATGCGCGGGGTGGTGGTAGTCGAAACGCAAGAAGAATACGATGCGTGGCTGTCTTCCAAAAAACCACAATACCTGGTCGCCAATCCAACTATGGCACCTTCCGTTAAAAAAGATACGACTGCTACTGCAAACGCCGTAGCGATCAACTAATCCATCCAAGAACCTGTATAAGCCAAACCTATGAGTGAAGTAACGAAAACACACGAAGGAGTATTAGAGGGGGCACACGTTGCACACCCACACGAACAGGGTCATGAGCATCATGAGCAGAGTTTCGTGTCGAAGTACATCTTTAGTATGGACCATAAGACCATCGGAAAGCAATTTCTGATCACGGGTATTATTTGGGCCATCATCGGCGGACTCTTCTCCGTCCTTTTCCGATTGCAACTGGGTTATCCGGAAGAATCCTTCCCGATCCTGGAGACGGTATTTGGAAATTGGGCCAAAGGCGGACAGATCCAACCGGAATTTTATTACGGACTGGTCACCATGCACGGAACCGTACTCGTGTTCTTTGTATTGACTGCCGGTTTGAGTGGAACCTTTGCGAACCTGCTCATTCCACTGCAAGTCGGTGCGCGTGACATGGCTTCGCCGTTCATGAACATGTTGTCTTATTGGTTCTTCTTCCTCGCCGGTGTGGTGATGTTGAGTTCCATTTTTGTACATACCGGTCCTGCTTCCGGTGGCTGGACCATGTATCCCCCACTGAGTGCACTTCGTCAGGCTGGTGAAGGCCAGAAGATCGGTACCGATCTTTGGTTGATCAGTATGGCGTTGTTCATCGTTTCGTCGCTGTTGGGTGGATTGAATTACATCGCGACCATCCTCAACATGCGTACCAAGGGAATGAGCATGACTCGTCTGCCTTTACCGATTTGGGCGATGTTCTTTACGGCCATTTTGGGCGTACTTTCTTTCCCGGTGTTGTTGTCCGGTGCGATCTTGCTGTTGTTCGACCGCAACTTGGGCACCAGTTTCTATTTGAGTGACATCGTTGTGAACGGTGAGATCCTCCCGAATGAAGGCGGTAGTGCGATCCTCTATCAGCACTTGTTCTGGTTCTTGGGTCACCCCGAAGTATACATCATTCTGTTGCCGGCCATGGGTATGGTGTCGGAGATCTTGTCGGTGAATTCCCGCAAGCCCATCTTCGGATACATGGCCATGTTGGGTTCGTTGTTCGCGATCGCTATCCTCGCCTTCTTGGTGTGGGCGCACCATATGTTCGTGACCGGATTGAATCCATTCCTCGGATCCGTGTTCGTGTTGTTGACCTTGTTGATTGCGGTACCTTCTGCGATCAAGGTGTTCAACTGGCTTACGACGATCTGGCGTGGTAACATTCGTTTTACGCCGGCGACTTTGTTCGCGATCGGTTTTGTGAGCTTGTTCATCTCGGGTGGATTGACCGGTATCTTCCTCGGTAACTCAACCATTGATATTCATTTGCACGATACCATGTTCGTGGTTGCGCACTTCCACATTGTGATGGGGGTGGCTTCCTTCTTTGGTATGTTCGCCGGGGTGTATCACTGGTTCCCGAAGATGTTCGGTCGTTACCTGAACAATACCATGGGGTACATGCACTTCTGGGTAACCATGATCGGATCTTATCTGATCTTCTGGCCCATGCACTACCAAGGTTTGGCCGGGGTGCCTCGTCGTTACCTCGACAAGCGCGGTTGGGTATCATTCAATGATTTCGCCGACCTGGACAAGATGATCACCGTGGTTTCGATTGTGGTGTTCGCGGTTCAGTTGTTGTTTGTATTTAATTTCTTCTATTCCATATTCAAAGGACGCAAGGTGCGCACACAGAATCCTTGGGGGGCCAATACCCTCGAGTGGACTACCCCCATCAATCCGGGTCACGGAAACTGGGAAGGGGATATTCCGGAAGTGCATCGTTGGCCGTATGATTATGCAAAGGATGGACGTGAGTTCATTCCGCAGACCGAACCGGTTGGAGCCAATGAGACTCAAGCTCATTGATCGCTGATCGTTCGATAAAAAAAATTCAGTGAAGGGGATGTCGAGGATTCGAGATTATTGGACGTTGACCAAGCCTTCGCTGAGTATCCTGGTGGTGTTCAGCAGTGTGGTGAGTTTTATGCTTACCCGCGGCTACGAGTCGTTCGCCGATCCACTCTACCGGATACTATCGCTCTTTGCAGGTGGATTTTTGGTGACAGGCAGTGCCAATGCAATCAATCAGTGTGTTGAAAAAGACACGGATGCCGGAATGAAGCGAACCGCTTCACGGCCGATTGCTTCGGGACGAATGTCGGTGCAAGCCGGTTGGGTCTTTGCGATCCTGACGGGCATCGTGGGTGTGAGTTGGCTCGGTTGGGTCTTCAATCTGCTCACGGCGTCACTGGCAGCATTCAGTTTGTTCTTGTACGCGTTCATCTATACTCCGATGAAAAAAGTCAGTTCGCTGGCAGTTCTCATGGGGGCGATTCCCGGGGCTTTGCCCTGCTTGATCGGATGGACAGCGGGCGAGGGCGAGTTGAGTTTGGGAGGATGGATCGTGTTTGCGTTTCAATTCTTCTGGCAGTTCCCGCATTTCTGGGCCATTGCCTGGGTGGCGCACCGCGATTATTCGGCCGTAGGATTCAAACTGTTGCCGTCCGATCAGGGTCCGACCCGCTTCACGGCTTTGCAAACAGTATTGTATTCGCTGTTGCTGGTGCCGGTCACCTTGATGCCTTTTTTCACCGGCATTTGTTCGTATGGATCGATCAGCGGACAAGTGGGGTTGGGAATGGTGATCGTGTCAAATGGATTTATGATCGCGCGTTGTGTGCAGTTGTATCGAGGTATGGAAGTGGCGCAAGCCCGTCGCGTGATGTTTGGAAGTTATTTGTATTTGCCGGTGGTGATGTTAAGCTGGTTGCTGAGCAAAACCCCGATTGCATAGAATGGATCGAAGATGAACGCAACTATGACGAACAAGACGGAACAAAAACGCATGCACCCGCATAAGTTCACCCTTTGGGTGGCGATCGGCAGCTTGTTGATGATGTTCGCCGGACTGACCAGTGCCTTTATTGTGAAAAGCAATCAGGTGAACTGGAAGCCCGTGACCATGCCCGTTTGGTTCACGATCTCAACGATCCTTATGTTGATCAGCAGTGGCACCATGCAACTCGCGCTTCGGAGTTTTCGGGAGCGGGTGATGCGCAACTACCGGATGTGGATGTTGGTCACGTTGGTGTTGGGTCTTGGGTTTGTGGCTTCGCAGTGGATCGGGTTTCAGGAACTCTGGTCGAAGCAGGTCACCTTTCAGGGTGCCGGCGCCGGACAGTTTCTTTACGTGATCTTCGGCTTGCATGCGTTGCACGTCGTGGCCGGGGTGATCGTGTTGTTGGTGATGGCGATTCGTTCCTTTGCGGGATCCGTGAAAACGTACAGTCCCGTTCCGGTGGAGATCGCATCGACCTATTGGCATTTCGTAGATCTCTTGTGGATCTATCTATTCGTCTTCTTCTGGGTGATCGGAAGCGGGCAATAAAATTTTGAATCATTCGATAAAAGATACAAGTATGGCGACAACCTTACAGGCACAAAACACGAAATGGTGGAACGGTGGTAAAAGCCCCTTCAACCTGGAGTATGGTAAGCTCATGATGTGGTACTTCCTCATGAGTGATGCCTTCACTTTTGGCGCCTTTTTGATCTCGTATGGTTCGATCCGTTTTAGCCAGAATTTCTGGCCCGATCCAAACGTCGTGTTCAATGCATTCCCCGGTGCCGGCCATGCCAATCTGCCCTTGGCTTTCGTGAGTGTGATGACCTTTGTACTGATCATCAGTTCCGTTACCATGGTGTTGGCGGTACATGCCGGTCACAACAACGATAAGAAAGGGGTTGTAAAATGGTTGTTCTGGACCATCATCGGCGGTGCTGCGTTCTTGGGCTGTCAGGCTTGGGAGTGGCATCACTTGATCACCGGCGAGCATGCGGTGTTGATGGATGGTCAGTTGAACATCATCGGCCAAACCACCAGCGTGAACCCTTGGGGTGATCTGGTTTCGAATGAAGCTGCCATTGCCGCGCTTTCCAAGACTCCGCATGAGACTTTGGTGAGCCTGGCCCATTTAAGCGATCACAACATGACGCATGAGGCGGCTGCCAAATTGAGTCACGATGATCTGATGAAGACAATCTCTTCGAACATCGATGCCTTGCACATCCGGAAGAACGGTCCGGTTGCGTTCGGCGGTTATTTCTACGGAATCACCGGTTTCCATGGCTTCCACGTATTCTCTGGTGTGCTCATCAATATTGTTATGTTGATCATGGCCCAAAAAGATGTGTTCACCAAGCGCGGTCATTACCTGATGATCGAGAAGGCTGGTTTGTACTGGCACTTTGTGGATCTGGTCTGGGTATTCGTATTCCTTTGCTTCTACCTGATCTAACCCAAACTCTGAACCCTGAACTCTAAACTCTGAACTAGTTCTATATGCAACATCCCGCCTTTGAAGAAGTAACCGAACATCATCACGTCGACGACGCGACCTTTAAGAAGCGTGTACGCAATACCACGATCTTGCTGTCGGTGATCACCATCATTGAACTGTTGATCGGTTTGGCCATCTACAACATTCACAAAGGAGAAAATCCCAGTGAGTTGTTGGTGTTGATGTTCAAAGGGATGGTCTGCATCCTGACCTTGGCCAAGGCCTATTACATCGTATCGGTGTTCATGCACTTGGGCGATGAGATCCGCAACATGATCATGACGATCGTAGTTCCGTTGCTGCTCTTCGTTTGGTTCATCGGGGCGTTCATCTGGGATGGCGCTTCGTATAAGAATTTGCGGAATACATACGACAAGCATCACTTGGAGTCGACCATGCCCGCCAAGCATGGAGCTCATAAATAGTTGCTCCTTCCGAACCCCCGGGGTTCCCGGTTGTTCTGATTGACGACGGAAAACCATCGATTTGAACAAACGCGCCTTTCTTTCCATTTTGCTGGCACTCTTCGTGCCCCTGATTGCCTATTTTCTGGTTTCTGACCTGAGTGGGAAGGCAACTCGAATGCCCCGCCATTATTTCCCGGATTCCGTGGTGCAGGTTGTCAAGAAAGGCAAGGAGGTATCCGACACCATTTGGCATCGCATTCAGGAACCCCGGCTCGTTAACCAACTGGGTGATACCGTTACGTTCGATAGTTTACGGGGCAAGATCCTGATCGTTGATTTTTTCTTTACCCGTTGCCCGACGATCTGTCCCCGGATGACCCTGAACATGAAGCGGATGGCCGAGTCCATTCACAATGGCAAGCGGGTGGGTGACAAGACCAACAAAAAGGTTCATTTTCTATCAATCAGCATCGACCCAGAGCGCGATAGTCTGGAACGAATCAAACATTGGGCCGATCGTTTTCAGGTCAATCCCGAACAATGGTGGATCCTCACCGGCAATCGCGATTCGATTTATCGATTCGTATTGGAAGAGATCAAGTTGGGATTGATCGATGGAGAAGGGGTGGATACGAATTTTGTGCACAGCGACAAATATGTATTGATCGACACCAATCGTCGGGTGCGTGGATATTACAGCGGACTTGATACGATGGAATTGAAACACTTGTCGAATGATCTTGTCATGTTGACCATGGAGAAAGATCCCAATCGGAAATTTTTCCTGTCGGGTAAATTACCCATCCTGGCTTTCGCCTTCTTATCGGCGCTGCTGGGTGTATTTCTCTTATTATTCTTCTTGAAAAAAAATCGTTGATATGTTAGCACCTGTTTGGAAAAAGAATGATGCCCGTGCCCGTTTGTTGATCTTCACGTTTTCGGCCATCGTATTTGCGGCCGTGGTGGTCTTGGGTCGGATTCAATTGCAGGTTGATCTCGGATTCGATGTGCATGTTTTTGCCAAGGCCAATGCGGTGATCAATTCGTTGGTAGCCGTGTTGTTGGTGGCCGGACTGGTGTCGGTCAAGTCACGAAACTATATGCTCCACAAAAAACTGATGATGGCGGCGATGGTGCTGTCGGTCTTGTTTTTGGTGAGCTACATCGCTCACCACTTGTTTGCGGGTGAGACAAAATTTGGAGGAACCGGTACGATTCGCACGGTGTACTACTTGATCCTGTTCACCCATATTCCGTTGGCGGGATTGATCTTGCCCTTCATTTTATTCTCGGCCTATCGGGCGTTGATCGGCGAATGGTCGGCACACAAAAAATTGGTTCGGTATACGTGGCCGATCTGGTTCTACGTGGCCGTGACCGGGGTGATCGTGTATTGCTTGATCAGTCCCTATTATCAGTAACGATACAGCACTTTGTTTCGGGCGATGAGACAAGCGCCCATAACACCGGCTTTTTCTCCGAGTTTGGAGAGCGTCAGTTGCGTATCACTATTCACTAGGCTTAATGAGTATTTGTTGACAGCACTTCGAATGGGAAGTCGCAGGTAATCGCCCGTTTCGGATAGGGTTCCGCCGAGGACCATCAATTCCGGATTGAATACGTTGATGAGCATGGCGATTCCTTTCCCTAGTTTTTCTCCCAGTTCGGCCAAGATCTCGATGGAGAGTATATCTTCATTCTTTGCGGCTTGAATGATGTCCAACAGCGTGATTTCGCTGACCTCTTTTTTCTTTCGCATGGCGGAAGAAGTAAACCCTTGTTCGATCCGTTCTCTGAATTTCCGAATGAGTGCCATGCCGGATGCTTCCGTCTCCAGGCATCCTTTTTTCCCGCAGTGACAAAGAATCTCGTTGTCGAAGAACGGGATGTGACCGAACTCACCGCTGAATCCGGATTTACCGTAGTACAGTTTTCCGTCGATCAAAATACCCAGACCGATCCCGTAGTCCATGTTCACGTACAATACGTGACGGCGATTCTGAATTTCGGTTCCGCAATATTCTCCATAGGCCATGGCCCGCGAGTCATTTTCCAGTACGACGGGTAAACCAATCTCCCGTTCAATGACCGTAGCCAAGGGTTCTTCGTGAAAGTGGAAGTAACTGTAACTATATCCGTTTGTGTGGTTGATGCGCCCCGATAAGTTGATTCCGACGCTTAAGATCTTGTCATCTCGAATCTTCTGTTCGTCGATGAATTCCCGAATGATCGTCAATAACTGCTGCAGCGACTCGGGCGTATTTTCCAATTTGAAGGGGATCTTCTCTTTCAAGTTCACCAGGTGCTTCTTGAAGTTCAGCATGCCCAGATTCACATAATATCGCTTCACGTCCACCCCAATGAAATAACAGGCCTCCGAAACCAGCCCGTAAATACTGGCCCTTCTGCCTCCGGTTGAGTCGAATTTTCCGTCGTCCTTCAGCAGCCCATCCTCAATCAATTCATTCACCAAGCTGGTGATCTTGGGCACACTCGTGTTCAACTCCCGGCTGAGTTCGTTGATGGTGGAATGGCCATTTTGATCTATAAAATTGATTATCAGCCTCTTAAGCGACCTATTTTTAAAGGCCACCCCGGAGGCGTTCTCGTCGCTGAAGACTTCAAAAAGACGTAAGTGGCTGGCCATTCGCTAAGAATCCGGCTTGATCGTGCCGGGAAGGCAATCTAAAGATTTTACCAGAAATCGGGCTAAAAACTAAACAATTAATAAAATAAATTAAAAAGTACTGTTGATTATTTAAATAATTTATGTTCTTTTGAAAGTTCTCGTCCATCAAACCTAATTGCTTGTCATGTTAGCCAACGCTGCTCCGGTAGCTTCTGTGGGTATTTCGCGTTACAGTGATCTGTATTTATCTGAATTGAAGGATAATATTCTTCCTTTTTGGGTGCAGCATAGTCGGGACGAGCGCAACGGAGGTTTTTTCACTTGTTTGGATCGCTATGGAAAGGTGTATGATACCGACAAATTCGTCTGGTTGCAAGGCCGCCAGGTTTGGTGTTACAGTTATATGTATAAGCACCTGGAGCCCAACCCGGAATGGTTGCACATGGCTTTGTTGGGGGCGGAATTTTTAAAGCGGCATGGTCGGGATGCGGAGGGCAATTGGTATTTCTCGTTGACGGCCGAGGGGAAACCGTTGGTGCAGCCCTATAATATATTTAGTGATTGCTTTGCTACGATGGCGTTTGCGGCCTTGGATCGGATCAATCCGCGCGACGAGTGGAAGCAGATCGCGTTGGATACGTTCGAGAATATTTTGAAGCGTCAGGACAACTGGAAGGGTAGTTACAACAAAGCCTTTCCGGGTACGCGTCCGCTAAAGAATTTCAGTTTACCCATGATCCTGTGCAACCTCTCCTTGGAGTTGGAGCATTTGATCGGTGCCGACCGCGTGAATGAGTTTGCGCCGCAGGTGGTTGACCAGATCATGAATATTTTTTATCAATCGGATTCCGGATTGATCCTGGAGAATGTGCATCCGGATGGCAAGCCCAGTGATAGTTTTGAGGGACGCGTATTGAATCCCGGTCATGCCATTGAAGCCATGTGGTTCATCATGGATTTGGGGAAGCGATTCAACGATTCCGCATTGATCGAAAAAGCCAAAGACATTCTGCTTCATACGTTGGAATATGGTTGGGATCGGGAACATGGAGGTATTTTTTATTTCTTAGATATTCAAGGTCATCCGCCGCAGCAATTGGAATGGGATCAGAAGCTCTGGTGGGTACATGTGGAGACCTTGGTCGGGTTGGCCAAGGCGTATGTGCTTACGGGTGATCCGCGTTGTGCCGATTGGTTTGAGCGGGTGCATCAATATACCTGGTCGCATTTCCGCGACGAGCCGCATGGAGAGTGGTTCGGTTATTTGAATCGGCGCGGTGAAGTGTTGTTGCCCTTGAAGGGCGGCAAATGGAAAGGTTGTTTTCATATTCCGCGTTCGCTGTATCAGGTACATAAAACCTTATCGCAACTTTCCCCCAACGAGTGAAGTCCATTACAACATATC
>ENA-ORFA01000238-ORFA01000238.1-marine-metagenome-genome-assembly--contig:-NODE-238-length-23932-cov-4.178621_pt1 | contig 23932 bp, 21 predicted proteins | sample MGYA00248621_ERZ508587 | MGnify/ENA primary metagenome ERZ508587 (study PRJEB26250, sample SAMN06266239) | marine metagenome | isolation source: Columbia River Estuary | place: USA:Columbia River Estuary... | reverse complement strand
TGGTTTTATCGTTTTTGATGAAGACCAATGTATTGTGCGCAATACCTGGAATTTTGCACGTTTCTACGCGCATGAGTCTTGCGGACAATGCTCGCCATGTAGAGAAGGTACAGGCTGGATGGAAAAGGTCCTCTACCGCCTCGAACACGGTACGGGTACACTAGAAGACATCAGCTTGCTCGAAGAAATCAACAAAAAAATTGAAGGCAATACCATTTGCCCACTAGGTGACGCAGCCGCTTGGCCTGTAGCCGCCGCTATTCGCCATTTCAGAGATGAATTTGAATGGCATGTGAAGTCTCCACAAGAGGCACAAACAAGAAATTATGGTTTAATCCAAGCACCGCTTGAAGCTTAGTCCTATGATAAAAGTAACAATAGACGACGTCGAAATTGAAGTAGCACCAGGAACCACCATCCTCAATGCTGCACGACAAGCCGGCGGAGACCTCGTGCCTCCTGCCATGTGCTACTACAGCAAATTACCAGGCACCGGAGGCAAATGCCGAACTTGCCTAGTTGAAGTAGCTGCGGGCTCTACAGCAGACCCGCGCCCCATGCCAAAACTGGTAGCGTCTTGCTCGACAGCAGTTATGGATGGCATGATCGTCAAAAATAAAACTTCAGAACGCGTTCAGACCAATAGAGGTGGCGTGGTAGAATTCTTATTGGTGAACCACCCACTAGACTGCCCTATTTGCGACCAAGCTGGTGAGTGCCATTTACAAGACCTCGGCTACGAACACGGATCCGCCAAAACGCGCTATCGCGAAGAGCGACGTACGTTCAGCCCAATTGATATCGGCAACAAAATCAAATTGCACATGAACCGTTGCATTTTGTGCTACCGTTGCGTAGCTGTGGCCAATCAGCTTACAGACTCGCGCGTTCATGGCGTATTGCACCGCGGTGAACACGCCGAAATCTCGACCTACATTGAAAACGCCATCGACAACGATTTCTCTGGCAACATGATTGACGTCTGCCCAGTTGGCGCCCTCACTGACAAAACCTTCCGTTTCAAGTCGCGCGTTTGGTTCTTGAAACCCTACGAAGCAGAATGTGCCTGCGATAAATGCTCAGGAAAAGCAGTCGTCTGGATGTTCGGCAATGAAATTTTCAGGGTAACTGCACGCAAAGACAAATACGGCGAAGTAGAAACCATCGAAGACAAAACCGCCTGGATCTGCAACGATTGCCGTTTTGACAAAAAAGACCCAAGCAAATGGACTATCATTGGCCCGCGCAAAATTGACCGACATTCCGTCATTTCTCAAGGAAAATACGCTACTAAAAACGACAACAACCCCAAACTCCTGCACTAATGGATACAGCGTTGCTTATAGAAAAATCAATATTGGTAGTACTGCTGTTTCTGGTTTCACTCGGAGCTGCAGCCTACATGACCTACTTTGAAAGAAAATTAGCCGCCTGGATCCAAGACCGCGTTGGGCCCGACCGCGCAGGGCCTTTCGGCATCTTGCAACCCATTGCCGATGGTGTCAAAATGTTCTTAAAAGAAGACTTCATTCCTGCCAAAGCAGACAAATGGCTCTTTATTATTGGGCCTGGTCTGGCCATGTTTACCGCACTCATTACTAGTGCTGTGGTGCCTTGGGGCCCAAAACTACATTTGTTTGGCCGCGATATCGCCTTACAAGTTGCCGATATCAATATTGGTATCCTTTATGTATTTGGCGTGATCTCTATTGGTGTTTACGGCATCATGATCGGGGGCTGGGCCTCTAACAACAAATATTCGCTATACGGTGCCATCCGTGCGAGCTCTCAAATGATTTCATACGAGTTGGCAATGGGCGTTTCGGCCATCACCATCGTATTGTTATCTGGCTCCCTTAGCCTCACTACAATTGTAGAAGGTCAAAGCGATGTCTGGAATATCGTTTATCAGCCGGTTGCATTTTTAATCTTCTTTATTTGTGCACTTGCTGAACTCAACCGCGCTCCGTTTGACCTACCAGAATGTGAATCTGAGCTCGTTGGTGGTTACCACACCGAGTACAGCTCCATGAAACTCGGTTTGTATCTCTTTGCCGAGTACACCTCTATGTTCGTGTCTTCAGCCATCATGGCTATCTTATTTTTTGGCGGCTATAACTTCCCGGGCATGAGTCATTTTAGCGGCAACACACTCGCTATTCTCGGCATTGCTGCTTTTGCAACCAAAATCTTTATTTTCATTTTCGTGATCATGTGGATCCGCTGGACTATCCCACGCTTTCGCTTTGACCAACTCATGCACTTGGGCTGGAAATCTTTGCTCCCACTATCACTTGTCAATTTATTGGTAACTGGTTTGGTCATCGCCTTCAAAAATGGCTGGTTCTAATTAAGTAAATACAATGGAAAGCTTAACCAATCGCAAAAAAGTCGTTTCAGACAAGCCCATGACGCTCTGGGAGAAAATCTATCTCCCTGCCATTATCAGCGGCATGATCACTACAATGCGCCATATGTTCCGCAAGCGCAAGACCATTAAATATCCCGAAGAAGTTCGCGAATTTGCACCCGTATACCGCGGCCAACACGTCTTGAAAAGAGATGAACAAGGACGCGAAAACTGTACGGCTTGCGGGCTCTGCGCTGTTGCCTGCCCTGCAGAAGCCATCACCATGACTGCCGAAGAACGCAAACGCGGCGAAGAACACCTCTACCGCGAAGAAAAATACGCTGCAACCTACGAAATCAATATGCTGCGCTGCATTTTCTGTGGTTTGTGCGAAGAGGCCTGCCCTAAAGAAGCTATTTTCTTAACCGATCGCTTGGTTCCGACTTACTTTGAGCGCGACAACTTTACCTACGGCAAAGACAAACTCGTTGAATCCCTAGACGAGCGCATCGACATCACGAAAAGACAACACACCGGTAAACGTACCCAAATATGAGTTTGCAAATCATTTCTATCATCTTAGGGAGCCTTACGCTCGCTTCGGCCTTAATGGTTGTACTGAGTAAGCACCCTGTGCGTAGCGTCATTTATTTGGTCGTTACCTTCTTTTTCATCACCTCCATGTACATCATGATGAATGCCCAGTTTTTGGCAATCGTCAATATGATCGTGTATGCAGGAGCCATCATGGTTTTGTTCTTGTTTGTTTTGATGCTATTGAACCTCAACAAAGAAGTGGAGCCCATGACCACCAGAGGCGCACAACTCGCGGCCTTTATTGCTGGGGGCTCTTTGTTTTTGGTGCTCATCACCGCACTCAAAGACACGCTCATCCTCGGGCAATCATACCGCGACAACGACAGCCAGATAGGCTTGGTCAAAGAACTCGGTAACCTTTTGTTCTCTAAGTACATCGTCGCGTTTGAACTCACCTCTATTTTATTTATCGCCGCAATGGTTGGAGCCATTTTATTGGCCAAGCGCGAAAAACAAATCATCGAATAATATGCAAGCTGCCTCTAGTATCGGAACCTCTCTCGATTTTTATTTGTTCGTTTCTTTTGCGCTCTTTACCATTGGCGCTATAGGTGCCATGACACGCAAAAATATGATCGTGCTACTCATGTGCATTGAACTCATGCTCAATGCCGTCAACCTCATGCTCGTGACTTTCTCGACCTACTACAACAACGGAGACGCGCAAATTTTTGTGTTCTTTACTATGGTTGTTGCAGCAGCCGAGGCAACGGTTGGGCTTTCGATTATTATTATGGCCTACCGCAATCTCAAGTCTATCGATATTGACATGTACAACCAACTTAAAAATTAACAATGGCTAAAGACCTGACGCTTCTTCTCATCATTGCGCTGCCATTAATTGGCTTTGCAATTAACGGGCTTTTTGGCAAGAAAATGCCCAAAACTTTGGTTGGTGGTTTGGCCACAGGAGTAGTATTTACTGCTTTTCTTTTGGCCACAACTCTTTTCAACGGCCTCCATGGCACGCAAATCGTCAAACTTTTCAATATCATCGATTTTGAGCAACTGCGCATCAACGCTTCTTTTCAAATCGATGCCTTGTCTGTTTGGATGACGCTCATCATTACCGGAATTGGAGCCCTGATTCACCTCTTCTCGATGGGTTACATGAGCCACGACGAAGGTTTCCACAAGTTTTTTACCTATTTGAATTTGTTCATCTTCTCGATGCTCCTTTTGGTACTTGGCTCGAACTACTTTGTACTATTCTTTGGCTGGGAAGGTGTCGGGATGTGTTCTTATTTGCTCATAAGTTTCCATTACAACGACGCGCAAAAAGGCTTAGCCAATAGTTTGGCTGGACGCAAAGCCTTTATCATGAACCGCATCGGCGATGTAGGTCTCTTGCTCGCTTTATTCATGATCCTTGGTCAGTTCAATACCCTCGAATTTTTACAAATAGGCAAAGCCGTCCAAGCGAATCCAGCCTTACAAGGTGGGGCCATGATCTTTATCACCTTGTGTTTATTTATTGCTGCTACAGGTAAAAGTGCTCAAATTCCTTTATTCACTTGGCTTCCTGATGCCATGGCAGGGCCAACACCTGTTTCTGCGCTCATCCACGCTGCTACAATGGTAACTGCCGGTATTTACCTCACTGTGCGTTCCAATTTCTTGTTTGAACTCGCCCCGGCAACCAAAGATATCATTCTATACATCGGCCTAGCCACCACCTTACTTGCTGCATTTATGGCGATGCGTCAGAACGACATCAAAAAAGTATTGGCCTACTCTACCGTATCTCAATTGGGGCTCATGTTTGTGGCACTTGGTTTCGGTGCTTACACAGTTGCACTCTTCCACGTAACCACACATGCTTTTTTTAAAGCCTTATTATTCTTGGGTTCTGGTTCTGTGATCCACGGCATGCACGAAGAACAAGACATCCGCAAGATGGGTGGCCTCGCCAAACTCATGCCCATCACCCACTTTACTTTCTTCATTGGCACCATGGCCATTTCGGGTATCCCGTTCTTGTCCGGTTTTTTCTCCAAAGATGAAATCATGGCGCAAGCCCTACACCACAACCCTGTTGTTTACGGTGTATTGGTACTTGCCGTCACCATGACCGCAATTTATATGTTCCGCCTTTACTTCCTCACCTTTCATGGTCAGTTCCGCGGTGGTGAAGCACTCAAGAGCAAGGTTCATGAAAGTGGACTTTCCATGACACTTCCTTTAATGGTGCTCGCCGCACTTTCTATATTTGGAGGCTTATTGAATTTACCAGGGCTTTTCTTTAAAAATGTAGCGCATTGGTTTGATCACTACCTGAGTCACGGCACCTTCGGGCTTTCTGCAGTGCACAACGTGCACCTTGACTTCAATACTGCAATGGGCCTTATGATTTTTGCCAGTGCAATCGCTATCGGGGTCCTGATTTGGGCCTACCTGAATTACGTCAAAAAAGGTGCTACAGCAAAAGAAGACAGCGCGCTTTCTACCTGGGAAAACCTTTCGGCACAAAAATTATATGTAGACGAACTCTATCACCTTGTGTTCGTGAAGCCATTACTTGCGCTCTCAGGATTCGCTGCACAGGTGCTCGATATTCAAATTTTGCGCAATGGTGTTTACGCCATTGCAGATAGCATCCTCAACACCGCCAATTTAACGCGCAAATGGCAAACAGGCTTTTTGAGTAGCTACCTCTTTTGGATGGTTTTCGGACTCATCACATTCGTTGCATATTACATTTTAAAACTTTCGGTTTGGCACTAATTCTATTACCCCTTGTTCTTAGTCTTGTGGCTTGGTTGCTTCCAAGTGCACAAACGCGTTTATTCGGACTCATAGCAAGTGCGCTTTCTCTTGCCTGGAGTATTGTTGCGGTCTGTTACTTCAAACCAACCGATCACCTCCTCGTCGATTTCGGACTGCGCTTTATCCGTTTTTCCATTGACAGCCTTGGTTTCACCATGATCTTACTCACCAACGCGGTGTTTTTCTTGGTCTTTTTGAGCCAATTTACCAGCAATATTACCCAAGAAAAGCGCTTTACAGCACTGGCTTTACTCATGCAATTTGGTTTAGTGGGTGTCTTTACCACTAATACCATTCTTGGGTTTTACATTTTTTGGGAATTGACCTTGTTACCGATCTTTTTGATCCTCTATTGGTTTGGTTCTTTTGAAAAACCGAGAGCCCTGCTTCAATTTTTCTTGTATACCTTATTGGGTTCACTCGCTATGTTATTGGCGGTCATTGGGCTCATGCACGCAACAAACCAACAAACCTATGAAGGGCTTTTAGTAGCAGACCTCAATGTGCTCGGAAATACCAGCACCCTCTTGATGGGCGGTTTCCTTTTCGCATTTGCCGTCAAAATTCCATTGTTTCCTTTCCACACTTGGCAGGCAGAAACTTACACCAAAGCACCAACAGCCGGCACCATGTTATTATCTGCTATCATGCTCAAGATGGCACTTTTTGGGCTGCTCAAATGGGTATTGCCTATTTTTGATGGTGTAGCCACAGATTTTTGGCGTTGGCCAATCATTAGTCTCGGACTCATTGGGGTTGTTTACGGCGCAATTATCGCTATCAGACAACGCGATATCAAAACCTTATTTGCTTATGCATCGCTGAGCCACTTGGGGCTCATTGCGGCTGCATTAATGCTGAATGATTTCGACACCAACCAAATTGCGGTTGTTCAAATCGTCAATCACAGTATTGTTTCGATTGGTTTGTTCTTAGCGGCAGGCATCATTGAGCTGCGCCTCCAAACGCGCAATATCGAAGAGCTCGGCGGCATTGCCAAAGTAGCTCCTCGCTTTGCTTTTTGGTTTGCCGTACTTACTTTCGTCTCGCTCTCTGTTCCTTTCACTGCAGGTTTTATTGGCGAATTCTTTTTGATCAAAGCATTATTCAGCGCTCATGCGCTCACTGGTTTTATAGCTAGTACCACAATAGTTTTGGGTGCGGTATACATGCTTCGTGCTTATCAAGCACCCATGTTTGGCCCTACTAAAATTGCAGCTTTCGCCGATCTTCATTGGTCTGAACTTATCGTTTTTGCCATCCTGAGCGTTGCAGCCATTTACCTAGGTCTAGCACCTCAATGCCTCACTGACTTTGTTGCACACAGTCTTACTCAACCTACTCATTAATTCGCACTATGGATAGTATCGTTATTCTTTTTATCAGTGGCCTTTTGGGGCTTTTTGCAGGCATGAGCAAAAAACCAGTTGCTTCTTTATTCATTGCAAGTTTTGGTTTGATCGGAGCTGGATTGGCAGCTTACTACAGAGGATCTTACACCTCTCCTTTTTCTTCTTATGCGGCTTTTGTTCCTACACAGGGTATCGTGATCATATTATTGTGTGCGGTGACGCTACTTGCGCTTTTAGGTGGCTTCAAACGTTATAAAAATGACGACGAACACACCGGTGATTATTTTGGCCTGATTCTCTTTTCCTTATGCGGAGCCATCTTAATGGCACAGCCCGGCGACCTCATGCTTTTCTTTATCGGACTTGAAATCCTATCAATTCCGATCTACGTATTAGTGGGTATCGACAAAGGCAGCAGTACATCCGCAGAAGCAGCTGTGAAGTACTTCTTTACCGGGTCTTTCGCTTCAGCCATTCTCTTATTTGGCATTGCACTGTTATATGGTGCTACCGGAAGTTTCCAACTCATCGAAATCCAATCAAACCTCGCTATTGGTATTTGGCAGAGCCCAATGGCCATGATCGGCAGCCTCTTTATTTTGGCAGGATTCATCTTTAAAATTGGCGCCGTTCCCTTCCATTTTTGGGGGCCAGATGTCTATGCGGGCGCTTCCAATGCAGTACTTATGTACATGTCAACCGTCGTGAAAATCGCCGGCATCTATGGCCTGATCAATGTTTTTGGTCAAGTTTTCAGAGACTCCTATTTCTTTTGGATCGACCTCATCAGCCTACTCATCGTTATTTCTATGTTTTACGGTTACATTACAGCCTGGAAACAAACCAATTTCAGAAGACTAATCGCCTACTCCTCTATTGCCAATGCAGGCCTTATGCTTTTTGCTCTTGCCGATATTCACAACAGCAACATCTTCTTGTTTGTAGGGGCCTATGCGCTAGCTACAATTGCGCTCGTTGTCATTAACCTTGCGGTCAATGACGACAGCGATGCTTTGGAAAACTGGGAAGGTATTGCCTGGAAAAACCCCATGATTGGCATTGCTTTGGTCATTGCACTGTTCTCTTTGGCTGGCATTCCACCGTTTGCAGGGTTCTTTGGAAAATTCTCCTTATTGTGGTCAGCTGCGCCGCATGTGCCATACACTGCCATTTTGGCCTTGATTGCCTCCGTAATTGGTGCGTTTGTTTACTTGCGCCTACTTATACTCGCCTTGAAAAGACCAAAAGTACAAGTGCGCATGCAACTGAGCATAGAACAAATGATCGTGCTTCTGCTCTCCTCCATTGCTTCAATTGGCGCTATCTATTTCATCTAAAGGAATTGAAACCAACCATTTGCCATTAGTTTTCGTCTATAAACGGCATGATTACGGACGCTGAACTGTATAACAACTTAATTACCGCATGTGTGCGCAACGAAGCGCGTGCTCAACAACAGTTATACTCCTTATTTGCTCCGGCAATGTTCAAAGTGTGTTTGCGCTACGCCAATGACCACAGCTCTGCTCAAGATATTTTCCAAGATGCATTTGTAAAGGTTTTTCAGAATCTTCATAAAATCAAACAGGCCAGTCACCTTCCAGGATGGGTAAAACGCGTTTTTGTATACACTGCCATCGACCATATTCGGGCACAAAATAAGTACAGACAACACATCGAAATAGACAACGCTATTCAGGTTGAATCAAATTTGCCCCACATTGAATCTGAATTAGCAGTAGCAGACATCATGACATTAGTTCAAAAATTACCTCAACGCGCACGCTTGGTTTTCAATTTATATGTCATGGAAGGCTTCGCGCACAAAGAAATTGCGGAAATGCTCTCCATTTCAGAGGGCACCTCTAAATCACAGCTTTTTGAAGCAAAAAAGGCGTTGCAAAAAGGCTTGCACTCACAGGACAAAATGTTTGGCTAAATGAACCAACTAGACGACTTCGAAAAATACCTCCGAGACCAGCTCAAAGGCCACGTCCAGCCAGAACCACTGATGTGGAAAAGGCTCAACGACGTACTTGGACACCTCCAGCCTTGGTATGCCCGAAGCGCGTTTAAATATGCGCTTACTGCCTGCGGTGCAATGATTTTTGGCGCAATTTCCACCTATCTATACATGGAAAAGCAAAGCTCGCCTTCCTTACAACAAACATCGACATCGACAACAGCATCGGCAACTGCCGCTAAAAACAATTCTCAAACGCTGAGCAAAACAACTGCCGCTTCTCCGCATTTTGCCGCAACGCTTCCAATACAAACCGCGCACATTGATGCTTTATCAATAGCGAAAGTAGCCGATCATTTGCAGAGTGCTTCTATTTACAAGCAACCTGAAGAAAGGAAGCTATCCGATGATCAGAAAATAAGCGAGCAATTATTTGATGCGAATTCTAGTGAAGCGCAAGATCCTTTATTAGCGCAAGCATTGTTGCCGAACTTACCAATAAGCAAGCTTAACACTAAGCATCTTACCCTTCAAAGCGCAAAGCTCGTAAATCCCGGGCTTCACCGACTTTCGCTCAGTATGGCTAGTGCTCGAATGCAGGCGAATCTTCCCGCTTTTGACTACCAACTTGGAAACAGTGGAACTCACCAAGCAAAGCAAACATTGGAAGCTAGCCCACTCCTTCAACTTCAATTTTTACTCCACAAAAACTTGTCTATTAATGCCGGTATTCAGCAACAACAAACAAATTTAACTGAACACTTCTACCAAACGAGTGTATATAGCTTTGACGAAAAGGAGCATTTCTTGTTCCCGTACCTTTATGGTTTTCGTCAAATCAGCGACGAAGAATTACACGAAGGGCCATGGCCGCTAGGGCCTAATCCTCCTGGAGGACAAGAAAATCCAAATGTCAAGGCCAACTTTACAAGTACTGTTCAGCAACAACAAATTGTAGTTCCATTAACACTCAGTTACCACAAACAATTCGGAGTTTTCGAAGCGCAATTGCACGCTGGTCTGGCACTGCGTTTCAAGTACAAAACCACACAAACACTCCTTATACCTGGTTACCTACCGAGCAGCGTATTCTTATTCAATCAAAATGGCCGAATGCAAACTATGGCTCAAACTCAGTTGCGGTTGAGTTACTTGGCCAGCCCGCATCTTGCCGTTTACCTCGAGCCACAAATCAGAACCTCTATTCAACAACAAAATGAAGTCCATAGCAGCCCCTACAGAACGAACTATAGAGCGCTTTTCGCCGGTATCTGCTGGAAATTTTAGTATCTTTGGCTTCTTTTTAGCTTATTCATGACCAATTGCGTATTTATAACCGGTGCCAACGGTATGCTCGGTGCCAGCGTCACACGCGAAGCACTTGCACAAGGTTATCAGGTAAAAGCTCAAATTCTTCCTGGCAGCAGCACCAAAGTTCTCGATGGTTTAGCACTTGAAATTGTAGAAGGAAATATCCTCGACAAAACTTTTCTCGATCGTGAAATGGCGACTTGTCAGTTCGTAATCAATATCGCAGCACTTACTACTATTTGGCCACGCAGGCATGAAAGCCTCCATGCTGTGAATCTTCAAGGTGTAAAAAATATTGCAGCTATCGCACAAAAACACGGGCTCCAAAGAATGGTTCAAATTGGCACTGCCAATTCTTTTAATCACGGCACCAAAGAACAACCCGGTGACGAAAACCAACCCTATACTGGTGACCAGTTCAAAATGGACTACATGGACAGCAAGTACGAGGCGCAATGTCATTTACTCGACCTACATCAAAAAGAAAACTTTCCCATTATAGTCTTGAATCCTACCTTTATGATTGGCCCTTTCGATTCTGGGCCAACCTCGGGAAGAATGTTACTAGTACTCTACAAAAATAAGTTACCAGGCTTCGCCGGCGGCGGAAAGAACTTTGTGTATTCCAAAGATGTAGCCGTAGCCACCGTCAACGCCTTAACCAAAGGCCGAGAAGGCCAATGTTATATTGTTGGCAACGAAAATTTATACTTTGGAGAAATGTTTAGAAAAGCGGCTGAGGTTTTTGAACAGCCTTTTCGCGTCAAGCAATTCCCAGGCTTTGCCATCAATATAGTCGGAGCCCTTAATTCTGTGGTCGCTCGGCTTACAGGTAAAGCACCGCAATTGAGCTATTCGATGGCAAAAATGGCAAGTGTCAAGCAGTTTTATTCACCCCAAAAAGCCCGTACAGAATTGGGCTTGCCTCAAACACCCATCGAGCACGCCATCGCAGATTGCATTGATTGGTATAAAGCAAATGGCTACCTACCAAACTGACCATGATTGACTTCCTTCCCCTGCCATTTGACCACAAACCAACCTTAACAGGGGGTGTCGCACCAATTTACCTCGCGCTCATCGGATTTGTGGTGTTTTGGTTTATTTCTAAATCGGAGAAAATCAAGGACTACTATTTCAAAAAATACGACACCAACACCGCTTGGTTGCGGTTCATCTACATGACCAAATGGGTGGGCTTTTTGAGCATGGGCCTTTTGCCATTGGTGGTTTTGAGCATTATTCATCCCGAAAGAAGCCTGACGGATTACGGCTTGAATTTCCGTACAGACACCCTACTCTTCAATGTTTTGGCAACAATAAGCTTATCAGCCATCGTGATTCCGTTGGCCGTATTTTCTGCGAAAAAACCTAAAAACCTGCTGAATTATCCACAAATCAGGGCAAGCAATTGGAACCAAAAGACCTTTCGCCTCAATTTATGGGGTTGGGCTATTTATCTTTTTGGGTATGAACTCCTTTTTAGAGGGATTCTACTTTTTCCTTTGGTAGAGGCCTACGGTATTTGGCTTGCCATCGCGGTCAATGTAGCACTCTACTCCGCGACACATATCCCAAAAGGGATTGAAGAAACGATCGGCGCAGTACCATTGGGTTTTGTTTTATGTTTACTCACTCTCATGGCGGGCAATATTTGGATCGCATTTTTAGTACATGTTGCGATGTCGTGGGCCAATAGCCTCACAGCACTCAAATACCATCCTGAAATACACTATGACCAATGGCAAAAAAAGGCTTCCAAAATAAAGTAGCAATTGTCACTGGATCTAGTCGCGGAATCGGACGAGAAATCGCGCTTTCCTTAGGACTTGAAGGTGCAACAATTGTCCTGAATGGCAGAGATGAAGCACGCTTGAAAGCAGTGAGCCAAGAACTCAATGCTTTGGGCATTGTCAATGCTTATTTTACTGGTGATATTTCCAATTTAGAAGAAGCAAAAGCGCTCATCTTATTTACTCACGATAAATTTGGGCAAATAGACCTCCTCATTAATAACGTAGGTATTTCTAGCAGAGGTTACATTGCAGATTTACATCCGAGCGTCATAGAACAAGTTTTCAAAAGCAATGTATTTGGAACCATGCATCCAACGCATTTTGCGCTACCCTATCTGCGCCAAACCAAAGGACAAATCGTTTTTATTTCCAGTTTAGCAGGAATTCATGGGCTGCCTGGCTTAGCACCCTACTGCGCTTCTAAAATGGCGCTAACTGCTTTTGTAGAGGCCTTGCGAATCGAAGAAAAAGCAAACGGTGTGCATGTCGGACTTTTACAAGTGGCCATGACAGAAATCGTTCACAATAAAGAGGTATTGGCCGCAGATGGCAGCAAGCAACAACTCGCAGCGAGAAAAAAAGGCAAAGTACTGAGCATGGAAGAAGTTGCTGCTGATTGCCTCCTACTCCTTAGAAACAGACGCTACAAAAAAACCCAAACCATGATGGGCATGCTCAATCGGATGTTGAATAGCATCTCACCACGGTTAATCGAATGGATCTTACTCAAGAACCTTCATCAATTTGAAGAACAAAGCAAATGATAGGACAAGATTTTCCAAAAATCAGGTGGGATATTTTTGATCTCCAACTTCTCGAGCCTAATGCCATGTTTGGGGATATTGTACTCTTTTCTATGTCACTCTTTTTTGCCGTTCAAATTCGAAAAATGAATAAAACGCAGCCATTTTTACAATATTGGCGTTTATTTTTTGTTTGGTTTGGTTGGAGTTTTTTACTGGGTGGCTGTGGACATTTGTTTTATAACTACACTGGCCTTTGGGGCAAATACCCTTCTTGGATACTCGGAATGGTTAGTACATTTTATTTGACCAAAGCAATGATCAGCTTGTGGTCAGATCCCAAGCAAAAAACATGGTTTACCCATTCCGCGTTGACGCTCTTGATTTTGGGAATCTTCACTGAGTGCATGGTCTTTGTAAAAGTAGACCTGACTATAGATCAAAGCAAAGGCTTGTTTGTACCGACGCTCGTGAGCGGTATAGGCCTGATTTTTTCATTGGGGTTTTTGGGTACTTATTACCATTTGAAATTAGGGTCTTACTTCAAGAACTTTTGGATAGCCGCGCTCATTCTACTACCTAATGCATTTATACAAAGCCAGAAAATCAACTTACACCGGTGGTTTGATCGCAATGATTTCTCACATGTGTTATTGCTTCTCAGTCTGGTGCTCTACTTCCAAGGAATAAAAAAAGCGGAACAAAGTCCGCTTTTCAATCCATAAGTTTACCATTTAAAATTGGTAGGCTACCCCTACTGTGGTGTTGAGGTATTTGGTAATAACGCCATCAATTTTGAAGAGTTTAGGCATATAAGTTGCATCGATCAAAATTCTCACTTTATCGCTGACTTTGAAGCTTGGCGTAAGACCAGCCATGATGGCGATCATATCGTCGCCGCGCAACAAGTAAGTATCGTTAAAAATTGAATTTCCGTTGTTGAGTAAAGCAGCACCACCGTGGAGTTCAAGACCGAATTTAGCATCTTTATTGGCTAATTTCACAACGTTGAGGTTCAGTTGCAAGCCTAAGCGATTGAGGTTGTCTGCACCAACTAAGTCAAGACCTCCGTCTAGTTTCAGGCCAAAGCTCGGTACAAAATTATAGGTAAGTGCAGTATTGAAGCTCAAACCATTGCCAGCCTCACTCATGAGATGCGCACCAGCGTTGAATTGAAGTCCCATTTTTCCCTCTTGGGCAAATGTGGTACATGCACTAAAAAGGGCAAAAAAGAAGGTAATTTTTTTCATAAGCAGTAAATAGATGTACGAATTTAGTAATATTTAGCTTGCAAACTCAAAAACGTGCAAAGATAATACTGTCAAAGAGCTCAATTGAAGTAATAACTTAATTGCATTTCAAAGGCAGACTGCAAGCGTTGCACTTTCGAAAAACTAGAGATGGTTACATCTGCGCTGAGCGCTACTTTTAAATGATTCACTTGAAAAGCAGTTTGTAAAACAACCGCATCTTTCAGGCGATTGAATAGGCCCAAACTCACAATCTTTTGGTTATCTATTCTCGAAAAAGCAGATCCCTTTACGTAATATCGATACTGAGCACCAAAAAGCAAAGCGCGAGACACACCTTGAAACTGATAAAGCACCAATGGAACCAACGCGGTTTTGGTTTGTCCTAGGCAAAACTCAGATTGCATAAAAAATGCAGTGCGAATGGGCATGCGCATGCTACTGGCAATGAAATCAAAAGAAGGGCGATTCACATGAAAAACGCCGAGGCCTGCCTGCAAACTAGAGAGCGTATTTTCACGGATATTTCCACGGTTGTAGTGATAAGCAAAGCCAAAGCCAGCATCTAAAAACGAGAGCGAATAGCGCGGGCCGGGCGTAAGACTTGGGGATATACTCGGATCAAAAGCCAAACCGTTGTATTGACTTCCCCACTGACCCGTGGGCTCAATATGCCGCTGTCCATAACCCACATAGATACCGCCCGACAAATAACTGTAGCGATTCATCGGCAAATGGTAGGCCGCATTGACAGCTAAACCGTTATTGACGAGCTGCACATCACCCGTTTGATCCAACTGAACTTGTGCACCAAGCGCTAAAAAGGCTTCATTTTGCCTGATTTGTTGGGGCTTCCATTCAAAAGAGAGGAGTTTGGATTCAAAAGGCGCCAATGACTGCTTCCATTGCTGCCTAAAACTGACCCGAGCCACCGAGCCCATTTCTGTTCCGCACAAACCAGCTGAAATCAAAAGAGGGTTTTGCTGTGGCTGAGAGGTGTGTAAATCTTGAGCTAGACTTAAACACCCCATACAACAGAAGTACCAAGTAAGGAAGAAGTAATTTCTCATGTCTAACGCAATAAATTGATGTTACCTGATTTCACGATAGAGGTGCCGTCTTGAAGCCTCACCTGCAACTTGTAAGCAAAGACATCGCCAGGAAGGGCCTGACCCCGATGGGTGCCATCCCAACATTGTTGTTGATCTGTCGTTTCAAAAACAACCTCGCCCCACCGATTGTAAATCACAAACAGACATTCGGCGATACAATTGCCATAAAAACAAATGCGCTGATCTTCGGTATCTAGTGCTGCCGGTGAGCAAATAGTTGGGACATACACAGTGCCACAAACTTGCGTCACGGTAATGAGAAGTGTATCCTGATCTGTACAGCCATTGTCAAGCGTACCAGAGACGATGTACTGCGTAGTGATGTCAGGAGATGCATTCGTACTTGGGCAACTTGGGCAACTCAAATCTTGAGAGGGCGTCCAGCTGTAATTTTGAGCGCCACTCGCATTGAGCACTACACTTTCACCCTCCAAAATACTTGTGGTTGAGGCCCAACTGTTGAGTTCAAAATCATTCAGAGCGGTAATGACATACGTTTCTGAAGCACCACAATCATTGGCATCACTGACAAAAATGGTGAGCGTATCATTAGGGCCAAGACCTGATAAGGTTGGTGTATTTCCTAAATTAGGAACCCAAGAAATGGTGTAAGGAGGCGTCCCACCTACAATTGCAACACTGATAGACCCTGTATTGCTCATACAAGAGGAAGCTGAGATCGATTCATTGAGTTGTGGGCCATTGCTAATTTGGACCGTATCGCTGATCGTGGCCTGACACGCGTTGGCATCTGTTACAACAACGGTGTATATACCAGATCCGAGATTTGAAAGCGCATTGGTATTCGAAGCCGCTGGCGTCCACGCGTATGTGTACGGAGCAGTGCCCCCGCTTACTTGTATACTTATGCTGCCCTCTTGCAGGCCACATGGTGTTGGGGTGGTGACACTAGAAATAGTCAATTGAGTAGGATCCGTCAGGGTTGTGCTGAACACTGCCGTACAATTGTTGGCATCGGTAATGGTACAAGTGTAGCTTCCAGCACTTAAGTTGTTTAAGGAATTCGTTGTTGAGGTCACCGGACTCCAATTATAGGTAAAAGGTGCGGTGCCATTAACAAGTGCTATAGAAACACTGCCGTTCGCTGCACCAAAACAAGTTGGGTTTGTTTGGCTCAACACATTTGCAGAAAAACCTGCGCATGGATTCGCTACACAAGGTGCCAACTGAGAGAGCGTGAATTGGTAAACAGTACCTGCGTTATCAGTGACTTGAAATTGTGTTTGAGCAGAGGGCGTCGCAACGCTAATGCCTGTTGCAAAATTGACATACGCTGCAGGACTCGAACAACTCGTAACGGGTGTAAAGCCATTGAGACACTGACCAAAAAACCAAGTGTAGCCACAATTTTGACATTCGGTTTGATTGGTGATCGGTGTAGTTGAAGCGGGTGTGTAATAAGCCCATGTATAGGGTCCTACTCCCCCAGAAACAGTCATTTGGCCATTGGACTCAAGGCAAACTTGCAAAGCCGTACATGGACTCACCGTAATTTGTACGGAATCGGTGCCACAAGGCAGGGTGTAATAAACCGTTTGCACACCAGCGCCGGCTATAGAAGGATCGAACATTCCTTGGGCATTGATGCCAAGTCCGTTCCAAGATCCGCCGGCAGTTCCGGCCACAAGTTCAAAAGGTGCATCTGATACACAGACATTTTGAGGCTGACAAATCGCTGCATCGCAACAGGTGAGCGCCTGTGGTGCACAGGCCCCAATGGCCATTGAACGAATGGCACCAGTGCGCGTACCCGTGGTGGAAGTTCCAGTTCCGCCGCTCACCAATAACTCGCCATTTGTATTGATTTCGAGATCATAAACAGCAAAACTAGTCGGATAAAAGGCTTGTTGAATTAAGCCATTGCTAAACTTGTATACACCGGTTGTAGAACCCACATAGATATTTCCACAATCGTCTACTGCGATACCTGAATTACCCGTTGTTTGACCTCCTAAAAATACACTGCTATACTGACCGCCAGGAATGGAATTCGTCGAAATAATACTACCATTTTGCAAGCTGCGTTTTTGAATTTCGTTTCCACGGTGCATGAAAACATGATAAGGGTCGCTTGCCAAGGCACAAATTCCCGAGTTGTCATAGCGGTAATTTTCTAATTTGTATCCCCATGCTGCATTGTGTGGACCTTTATAAAAATTTGAGGTTCCCGTAGGGCAACTCCCAAAATTATCGGATAGATAACCAATCGTATCCATCGTCATGAAGTAATACCTGCCATTGGGAGCAGCAGTGATGGCGCGTACTTCTTCAATATTGGGCGGAATGGAAGCCGTTGGCCCATTCGAAATAAACTGTTGATTACTGATGTTAAGCGTTGTTGTGTTGACATTATAAACCACTGCATCAAGTTGCAATAAGGCGCCACCGGTTCCACCCACAACCAATCCAGTTTCATCGCAATTGAAAGCTATGGTCCAAAACTCGGCACTTGATAAAATACCACCCGGACTCGGGTTATTGACCAACAAAGCCCCTGCCGGACTGATTTTTTGAATTTGAGCCACCGAACCTGCTGTGACATAAGAATTGCCAGCGTTATCGACGGCAAAGGTACCGAGCCAGACATTAGAGGTGTCGTAGGGGGTGCTGTAGGTCCAGAGAAGGTTGCCTGTTGGCGAGTATTTAAGAATTTGCATGGGCATGATGCCACCGAGTGCATAGGCATTGCCGGCGCCATCTCGATCACATTCCCAAATGACATCCCAGTTGGTCGCAAAATTCGGACTTTGTGTCCAGGGATCAATGACGAGTGTTTCTTGACGGTTGTAAGCACCAATTTGAAACCTGATTTGTTGGTCAGATACAAGAAAAGCACTCTGGATTGTTTGGTCGTATGTTCCTTGAAATGAATAGGGTGCGTGGTCAATGACTGGGCCAAAAGCCGTCGGGATTTCAAGGTGGCCATCCACTAAGCGAACCGCACGGTCATATACCATGGCAATTTGCGAAGGATCTGCGCCAGGATGCACCACAAAGGCGTATTTGAGGCCGTCTTGCGGATGCACGGTATACTCCAAATCGATATTTGGATAAATATTTTTATATACCAAGCGCTCAAAACCCTCGCAGTGGGCAGCTTCAGGATAAGAGAAATAAGAAGAGACCTTTTTTTCAGCTATTAACTGTACCGTTTCTAGGCTATTGACCCAATGCATTTGAAATGCGTCTGACTTGAATTTGAACTTCCCTACCACCCGCTCTTGTTCTTTGTACTGCGGAATCTGTAATGCAAAGCGCTCGCGTAGGCTATCGCGCGCTGCTTTTGGCACCATCTGCGCCTCTAAAAAAGAGTATTGAATGCCTTTACTGCCAAATAAAATACGCGTGGAGCCAAAATCTATGGCGTAAGCGACAGGGCCAATTGTTGGGTCAGAAGACGCAAATTGACCTTTGTTTTCGATAAAAACGCGTGCTTTTTGATAAGATTGCTCCCAGCCTGCAGACGTTAATTGGGCTAAAACAGAGGTGCAAAAAGACAAGCAACACCCTATAAGCAGGAGTCTATATTTCGTTTTCATGAGCGCAATAGTTTGCCCTAATTTAATGGAATTATTTGATTATGAGAATCTTATTGCTTGGTCAACCGCAGGATTTGAATGCCCGAAGTACAATGACAAACCAACTGATAGGTTCCTGCTGCGAGCCCCGAAAGATCCATGCTCGAACAATTTGTGGCAGTGCAAATTTGGCGTCCTTGGACATCTAGGACTACTATGTTGGCAATCGTTTCACTGAAGTTTACAAAGCCATTCGTAGGATTCGGATACGCTATAATGTTTGCATCAGTATTGGTTTGTAGACCAAGTATATCCATAAAAATACTGTCTTGAATGCTACAACCATTCGCATCGGTAACCCAAACCGTATACATGCCTTCTGTGAGGTAGACCGCTAAGCTTTCGGTTTGGTTGTTAGGATCAGACCAAAGGTATTGATAAGGTGCTGTACCGCCAGAGACTGAAGCTGAGGCCATACCGTCAAATGCGGTAGCAGAAGTGGCGTAGGTGGCAGTTATCGTTAAATTGAGAGCTGTTGGCTCCGTGAGCTGTACGCTTTGATTTGGAGCTGTGCATCCGTTGGCATCAGTAACCACTAAAGTATAGGTGCCCGCTGTTAGGTTATCAAAAACACCACTCGCACCTGCACTTGAGTTCAACTCGAATGTATAGCCACCGTTACCGCCAGTAGCGCTCGCTACAATTTGTGCATCGGCCGCTCCAAAACAAGAAATATTTTGAGCTGTATAGGAACTTATCAAAACTGCAGGTTCTTGAATTTCAAAAGTTAAGGTATCTACGCAAGGGCGCGCATCGGAAACAACAACATGATAAATTCCAGGTGCAAGATTGCTGTTCAATTCTTGATTTGCCCCATTACTCCAGTCGAAAATAACCGGTGCCGTTGCTGTATTCACATTTAAGGCAATTGAACCATCAGAGGCACCATTACAACTTACCATTTGGACATTGCTACTCGATACTACTAATGGAGAGTTCGGCACCAAAACAGAGTCAACAACCACACAACCATTGGTGTGGGTAATGGTTACGGTTGCCCAACCTTCCGAAACAGATAAATTCGTTTTACCTGTAACACCGTTTTCCCAGAGAAACTGGCAGGTACTGAACATACAAGGACAACCTGAACTATTGACTACCGCTTGTCCGTTGCTTCCACCTGGGCAAGTGGGAGCTACTACACCTCCAAACGTAATCACGAAAGGATCGACAAGCGTAGCGGTATAGAGTTCATAACAACCCGTTTGATCGGTCACTTGTAAGGTATAGGTGCCTGCAGGAACATTATTCAATTGCGCTGCTGTACTGCCATTAGACCACACAAAAGTGTAGGGTGCTGTGCCGAGATTGGCCGTCGGAATAATGGCTCCGGATGCACTGCCATTACACCAAGGCTGAAAAAGCGCCACATTGGATAAAATACTACCCGGGCCGCAATTGACCGTCTGATTGTAATAAACGCCATTGTTCATCGTACCCAAATAGGAACCCCAAGCAAGCCCTGCATTTGGGAAAACAGAAGTAAGCTCTACGCGATTCAAATAAATACCCTTCCAACCCATCGGATTGAGACTGTCTTTCTTTACAACATACACTAAATCCAAAGCAGCATCGTTGTCGAGGTTGGTAAAAAGTGGTGTAGAACCAATATTGACACCACTCTGAAACGGAGTCAATGGAGTGATTGTATTGGCTACAAAATTGAATACCTCTAAACGTTGTTTCCAAGAACCGCCCTGCAAATAATTAACCGAAACAATGGCTTCATCTCTACCATCGTTGTTCAAATCAATGGCGTTGCCAGAGGCGAATTGAAGCTCGCCAATGCTATCCTTGCGAACTTCTTGGCCCGTTGCCCCATCGAGCAAGACTTGGTAATAATCCGTGTATGAAGAGCTCGTTCCCTTGGCAAGAGAGAGAAAAACATCGGGCACAAAATTCCCTGTGAAATTACCAATGACGGGCTCTGCGCTCGACTCCGTATTGGGCAATTCATAAGACCACTGCTGACTCCAGTTTGACCCTTTGATTTTAGTGACTTTTCCGCCATAGGATTGCACAATGATATCGTAGGTATTACCTGGCGTCTTGATCAACGAAGCTGGTGCGATATACCCCAGATTGGGATCTGTGAGCAATGGAATGGATCCACTCAAAGTATTGTTGAGCAATAGCGTCAATGGGCAAGCCCAAAAACTACCACCAAGCGTTTCACCTCCCGTTCCGTATAAAATCCATTGCGTGCCATTTCCTTGCACATCAGCAACTAATGCAGAGCAATACGTTTCAGCGCTATCTGGCACTACTGCCTTTGCTATCAGCTGACCATTCAAACTATTGACTACCATCAAATGCCCAGGTGGCCTGGTGGTATCCCAGACAGGGGCAGCGTGGTCACCACCGTTGGCTACGAGAATGTCCTGAAAACCATCACCGCTGACATCTGCAATGAACTGCGGATTGTAAAAATTATAAAGTCCGCTGTCGGCGGGGTTGGTATTGTAAGGAAAGTAATCCCAAAGTAAATTGCCATTGGCACCGTTGATGGCTAACAACTGTGCTTGGCGGCCCACCATAAAAACATCTTTAATACCGTCGTTGGTGATGTCCATAAAGATTGCCGACCCAAATACTTCATTTCGAGAAGCGCGTTTCCAAAGCAAGTTGCCATTCAAACCATTATAAGCCATAATGCCATTATTACTGGCCACGCCATCTGTACCGCCACCCAGCACGATATCTTTGATACCATCGTTGTTGAGGTCACAAGCGCGCGGCGACGAGAGCGTCGGGATTGAATCGGTAAAAGCTTGCCAGTTTTGTCCCCAAATAAGGGATGTCAGCGACAAGACCAACAATAGAAGTAGCGATTTAAACATGGGTTTCAATTTGAACAAGGTAAATTTAACCAATTATCGCATGAAACCATTAATTTTGCATCCTCACTTCGGTGAAATTGGCTCCGTGGCGCAACTGTATAGCGCACTGGATTTCGGCTCCAGCGGTTGGGGGTTAGAATCCCTCCGGGGTCACAAAAAGAAACCCAGCACGAAAGTGCCGGGTTTTTTGCTTTTAGGAGCAAGCAAAATTTATTTTGACTTGCGGATAAAACAAAAAAGACGAGAACTGCGCAGCAGTTTGGGTTTCTATGCTTGGATTGAATCAAAAATTGGGAAAACGCGACAGCGTAATCCCTCCGGGGTCACAAGAAATAAAAAAGCCCCTTTCCTTTCGTTTTGGGGCTTTTTTTTCTACTTTGATATAGATCGATTAATCTGTAAGGGAGTATAAAAACTGAATGGAGAAACCGTGATTGACGTCTTTAGTCACGGTTGCGCCTGCCGGTATCATTGGCGAGCTGGTCAGGCCATAAACATAATTGAGATTGATTTCAACGAGTTCGTCTCTGATTTCAGTTTGGAAACCAATACCCGCAGATGGGCCGAAGACAGAGGCGACTTGATAATAGAAATCACCGTTGTAACTGATGCGCGCATAAGTAGCACCCAAAGCCATTTTAAAGTGGTTATCGTCGATGTCACCAAAATACATTTCGGCGGCAATGGGCAGAGCAAAACCAATACTCGCCTTGTAGGTAGCAAGTGGCATGGCCCCAACGAGTGTGCCATCTACATTTTCAAAGGCATCTGAATAAGCGTATTGAACTACGGAGCCAAAAAATCCTAAACCAAGTGAGTGGTAAAAGTCTTGTGCTTGAATAGTTTGAGAGGTAAAAAGCAATCCAAGTGATAATAATAGTTGTTTCATTTTCATTTTTTTTGATAAAACTATGTGATAATTTTAAGCTTAGAATTAGAACAAGTTCTAATATTAACCTGAAACAAAGGGCGATCAAAACAGAGGTTCGGATGTTTCATATTTAAACGCTACCATGAATAAATACATCGTACTCTACTCGCTGCTTGCCATTTCTCTCACTGGAAAAGCCCAGACTTTGCTTTCCTTCAACACTGAGCGCCAACAAATAGACCAACAACTCATGCTTGGCTTAGGAACTTGGGCGGTGGGTAATTTTGCCTTGAGCGGTTATGGTTGGGCTACAGCAGCAAACGCACAGGACAAGTATTTCCACCAAATGAATGTGATGTGGAACACCGTCAATATAGGTTTGGCAGTCCCAGGCTATATCAGAGCAAAAAATGCGAACCTTGGGCTCAATGAAGCGCAAAGTTGGGCAGCTCAAAACAAAACCCAAAAAATCTTTTTGGTCAATTCGGCTATGGATTTAGGCTATTTAGCGAGCGGTTTGGTGCTCAAGCAACAAAATAGTACGGATGCGTCGAAACAAGCGCAGTTCGAAGGTTATGGCAATAGTTTACTGCTGCAAGGTGGTTTTTTGTTGCTCTTTGACCTGAGCGCGTATTGGATACATCAGCACCACGGCCGTATTTCTCAAGAAAAAGGATGCTTTCAATTGCAACCAAGCTCCAATGGGATTGGCCTCAGGATGCAATTTTAAATCCCCTTCAACAAACTGTCGTATAGGTCATTGAAAGACATGCCACCTGCCGTCTTTTGCTTAGACAAGCGCTTGAACTCTACCAAAGCCCAGAGTACGAATTCCATTAGAAAAGGAAGGTCTTCTGAAGCTACACGCGGTTGGTAGCGTTCAATAAGCGCTTTGAGCGGCTCAATAGCATGTAGTGTTCGCAAATAAGTTTGCTCGTCGGTTTCGTCGGCAATTTCGAGGGCGTTGTTTTGGGTAAACCACTCCACTACGCCATCGTAAGGCGTTACTTGATCTGCTTTTTTGAGTTTTTCGATTTTCGGAAAATAAGTCAAAAAGAGCGTTTTGGTGGCCTCGCTAATGAGCTGATTGGCCACAAAAGAAGAGCCTTCTTGCTCGCCTTCGTAGACCAACTCTACCTTTCCGGTGATTGATGGAATCATGCCCATGAGGTCGGCGAAGCGAACGGTCGTACTGTGCTCGTTGTTGAGCAAGGCGCGGCGCTCGGCGGTGCTAATGAGGTTTTCGTAGGCGGTGATGCTCATGCGCGCGCTCACGCCACTTTTGGCGTCAACGTATTCGCTGCTGCGCGCTTCAAAAGCAATTTGCTCTAAGATATCTTTGGCCAATTCGGGCACATGCACCTCGCAAATGCGGTTTTCTA
>ENA-ORFA01000237-ORFA01000237.1-marine-metagenome-genome-assembly--contig:-NODE-237-length-23943-cov-11.033730_pt1 | contig 23943 bp, 18 predicted proteins | sample MGYA00248621_ERZ508587 | MGnify/ENA primary metagenome ERZ508587 (study PRJEB26250, sample SAMN06266239) | marine metagenome | isolation source: Columbia River Estuary | place: USA:Columbia River... | reverse complement strand
AAGAAGGCTTACGCTTTGCGATCCGCGAAGGCGGTCGTACGGTCGGTGCCGGTGTAGTTGCGAAGATTTTGGCGTAAGAAAGATTTAGGGGCGTAGCTCAATTGGCAGAGCGTTGGTCTCCAAAACCAAAGGTTGGGGGTTCGATGCCCTCCGCCCCTGCCAGCATTTTTTTGTAAGAAGATTGGTACATGTCACAACAAACTATTGAAAACTCGGAACAGAAATCTAGTTGGGTAAGCTTGATTGCTGTGGCAATTGTGATCGGTGCGTTAGTTGTTTATTACACACTGATCGATCAGGCATATTGGGTTCGCCTCGGTGCGTTATTTGGCGGTATCATTTTGGCCATAATCATCGTTGCCTTGTCCGCAGATGGTCGGCGTTTTATTGCCTATAGTAAAGATTCTTTAGTAGAAGTAAAGAAGGTTGTCTGGCCCACTCGTAAAGAATCGACTCGGATGACTTTGGTGGTTTTTGGTTTTGTGGTCATCATGGCCCTATTTTTATGGCTAGTCGACAAATTGGTCGAATGGTTAGTGTTCTCGATCTTTTTAGGCTGGAAGTGAGTAATCATGGTTGATGCAGATATGGTTTCCAACCCACAAGCTACTGGCAATATGCGCTGGTATGTAATCCACGCCTATTCGGGTATGGAAAAAAGCGTAAAAAAGGGACTAGAAGAACGCATCGCTCGGTCTGAAATGGCCGATAAGTTTGGTCGAATTTTGGTTCCATCTGAGGAAGTGGTTGAGATTAAGTCTGGTCAAAAGTCCGTTTCAGAAAGACGTTTTTTCCCAGGATATGTCCTTATAGAGATGGAAATGACCGATGAGACCTGGCATTTGGTTAAAAACACCCCCAAAGTAACTGGTTTTGTGGGCGGCGTACGTAATCGCCCATCTCCAATTTCGACGGCTGAGGTTAGTAAGATCATGGACCAAATGCAGGCTGGGGTAGATAAACCCAAGCCCAAGACCTTATTTGAGGTGGGGGAGATGGTTCGGGTCAAGGAAGGCCCCTTCACCGACTTCAATGGCAATGTTGAAGAAGTTAATTACGAGAAGTCAAAACTTCGCGTTTCTGTTACAATTTTTGGTCGCGGTACACCAGTTGAGCTAGAGTTTGGCCAAGTGGAGAAGATGTAATTATCTGAAGTTTCAAGAAGTTACAGAGGAGCGGATCTAGAAAACGCCAATTCTAGTGAAGCGTTTACTCAACGGCGGTTAGCACTTAAGGCTAGCGCGCTTTTTTGGAGCAAGTATGGCAAAGAAAATTATTGGCTTTATCAAGCTGCAGATTCCTGCTGGTAAAGCAAATCCCTCACCACCCGTTGGTCCTGCACTTGGACAGCGCGGCTTAAATATTATGGAATTCTGTAAGGCGTTCAATGCTCAAACTCAGAGCATGGAACCTGGTCTACCGATTCCGGTTGTAATTACAGCGTTTGCCGATAAGAGCTTCACTTTTGTGATGAAGACTCCGCCCGCAACGATATTGATCAAGAAGGCAGCCAAAATTGATAAAGGCTCACCACGTCCCCATACTGATAAGGTGGGCAAAATTACTCGCGCACAAGCCGAAGAGATTGCTAAGTTAAAAATGCCTGATCTGACAGCTGCTGACTTAGACGCTGCAGTTAGAACCGTTGCTGGTAGCGCCCGCTCGATGGGCATCACTGTGGAAGGAGTCTAAGCATGCCTAAGATATCTAAACGCGTGAAAACAATTCAGTCCAAGGTGGATCGTAATAAATTTTATCCATTGGACGACGCATTGGTTCTTGTAAAAGAATGCGCAACTGCTAAGTTTGATGAGTCCATTGACGTTGCAGTTCAGCTTGGTATTGATGCAAAGAAATCCGATCAGGTGGTTCGTGGCGCAGTTGTTTTGCCTGCGGGTACTGGTAAGCATGTTCGTGTTGCCGTGTTTGCGCAAGGCGAAAAGGCTGAGCAAGCAAAAGCTGCTGGTGCAGAAATTGTTGGCATGGAAGATTTAGCTGAGCAGATCAAAGGCGGCACAATTAATTTTGATATTTTGATTGCATCGCCTGACACCATGAAGATTGTAGGAACTCTAGGCCAAGTATTAGGGCCACGAGGTTTGATGCCTAATCCTAAGGTTGGTACCGTGACTCCTGATGTAGTCACAGCGATTAAGAATGCAAAAGCTGGTCAAGTGCAGTTCCGTGTCGACAAGGCAGGAATTGTGCATGCATCGATCGGCCGTCGTTCATTTGAGCCAACCGCATTGAAAACAAATCTCTTGGCATTGCTTGATGCATTGAACAAAGCCAAGCCAAGCGCCTCAAAAGGAATTTATTTAAAGAAGATCGCAGTCAGCAGCACCATGGGTGCTGGTGTACGGATCGACCAAGCTTCACTGCAAGCGGCGTAAGCCGGTAGTAAAAAGAACTTTGGGTCGAGCGCCTTGGCGCTCGAACATCAAAGACCGTTGGTGAACAAAGCGTTGTTAGCAGAGTTCTTAATGATTACGAGAGTAATGACCAGCGTAGATGGCGACCCTGTCAGGATATTTCGGGAGCATCCCGTGATAAACGAATCAGACGCTGGTGTGTAACCCCGGTTGGAAACAATCGGATTATGAAGGAGTTAAACCGTGCCTTTGAATGTAGAAGACAAAAAAGCAATTGTGGCTGATGTCGGCGCTCAATTGGCTGCGGCTCAAACAGTTGTTCTAGCTGAGTATCGCGGTATACCCGTGGGTCAGCTCACTGCTTTGCGTGCCAGTGCACGTTCGCAGGGTGTGTATCTTCGTGTTTTGAAGAACACTCTTGCGCGACGCGCAGCGCAAGGCACAGCGTTTGAGCAACTTGGCGACTCGATGGTTGGTCCATTGATTTACGGAATTTCTGCTGACCCCGTTGCTTCGGCAAAGGTGCTTCATCAGTTTTCTAAAGGACAAGATCAGCTAGTCATTAAGGCAGGCTTTTATAACGGCAAAGTACTTGATGTTAATGCGGTTAAGGCATTGGCAACTATTCCGTCACGCGATGAATTGCTCTCGATGTTATTGGGAGTAATGAAGGCGCCTGTGTCGGCAATGGCCCGTGTTCTTGGCGCAGTTGCAGAGCAAAAAGCAAGCGGTGCACCAGCAGTTGCTGTTGCCCCCGTTGCCCCAGAGCCTGCCGCTGAGCCAGCCCCAGAAGCTAGTGCTACGCCCGAGCAAGACAACCCAACTCCTGCTGCGTAAGTGAGCGCAGGATTAATTAATACAGTTTTAGGAGCTAAAAATGGCAATTACCAAAGATGAAATTATTGAAGCAGTAGGCAACATGTCTGTAATGGATTTGAATGACCTCGTGAAGGCATTCGAAGAGAAGTTTGGCGTATCAGCAGCAGCAATGGCTGTTGCTGGTCCTGCTGGCGGTGGCGCTGGAGCGGCTGCTGTAGAAGAAAAAACCGAGTTCACAGTGAATTTGCTCGAAGCTGGAGCTAACAAAGTTGGTGTGATTAAAGCGGTTCGCGAAATAACTGGTCTTGGTTTGAAAGAAGCTAAAGACTTAGTCGATGGCGCACCAAAACCAATCAAAGAAGCTGTAGATAAGAAGACTGCTGAAGAAGCTAAGAAAAAGCTTGAAGACGCAGGCGCTAAAGCTGAAATGAAGTAATTGAGATAAAGAGGGCTTTTGGCCCTCTCTCGGTTTGATCCTCAGTGGTCAAACCAGATCTCATATTTACTTTTACTTTGTAATTCTGAAATCTGGTTTGCCTTCTGATACGACTGCAGAAGACAAGTTTGGTCGGGCATAACAATACGCATTGTTCTGCTGTCCGCCAGTGGTTGGTAGAGGCCAACCGCCAAATCTTTGCTCAGTCGCTGCCATCGGAGATGAAATGAACTATAGCTTCACCGAACGCAAGCGCATCCGTAAGAGTTTTGCTAAGCGACCCAATAATCACCAGGTTCCATACCTGCTTACAACCCAGCTCGAGTCCTACGCCAAATTTTTGCAGGCCGATAAACCTGCAACTGCAAGAGCGAATGAAGGACTTCAGTCTGCATTTACGTCGATATTCCCGATCGTGTCCAATAATGGATATGCACGCATGGAGTATGTTTCTTATCAGTTATCGCCACCCCCATTTGACGTTAAAGAATGTCAACAGCGTGGCCTGACCTTCCATTCCGCTTTGCGCGCCAAAGTGCGCTTGATCATTAATGATCGTGAAGCGCCCCAAAAGGTCAAAGAAGTTAAAGAACAAGAAGTGTATATGGGCGAGATTCCGCTCATGACCGATACGGGCTCATTTGTAATTAATGGTACAGAGCGCGTCATCGTGTCACAGTTGCATCGTTCGCCCGGTGTATTTTTTGAGCACGATAAAGGCAAGACCCATAGCTCCGGCAAGCTCTTGTTCTCGGCTCGTATTATTCCGTACCGTGGCTCATGGCTCGATTTTGAGTTTGATCCAAAAGACATTCTGTATTTCCGTGTTGACCGTCGTCGCAAGATGCCTGTCACCATTTTGCTCAAAGCCATTGGTTTGAACCCAGAGTCAATCTTGGCCAACTTCTTTGTGAACGACAACTTCCGCTTGATGGACAGTGGCGCGCAAATGGAATTTGTGGCCGAGCGTCTGCGCGGCGAAGTGGCCCGTTTCGACATCACCGACAAATCAGGCAAAGTGATTGTTGCCAAAGACAAGCGCATTACCGTTCGTCACACCCGTGAACTCGAGCAGTCTGCCACCACGCACATCAGCGTGCCTGAAGACTTCTTGGTTGGCCGCGTTGTGGCTCGCAACATTGTGGACGCCGAAACAGGCGAAATCATTGCCAAGGCCAACGAAGAACTCACCGAAGTATTGCTCAAGAAATTGCGCTCTGCTGGCGTGCAAGATCTGCAATGTATCTACACCAACGAACTCGATCAAGGTGCGTACATTTCGCAAACATTGCGCGTCGACGAAACCGTTGACGAATTTGCAGCACGTGTGGCCATCTACCGCATGATGCGCCCTGGTGAGCCACCGACAGAAGACGCAGTGCAGGCCCTGTTCCAGCGCTTGTTCTACAACCCCGACACGTATGACTTGTCGCGCGTGGGCCGTATGAAGTTCAACGCCCGCATGGGCCGCGACGAGTCAACCGGTCCGATGGTGCTCACCAACGAAGACATCTTGGCCGTGGTCAAGATCTTGGTTGATTTGCGCAATGGCCGCGGCGAAGTCGACGACATCGATCACTTGGGCAATCGCCGCGTACGTTGCGTGGGCGAGTTGGCCGAGAACCAATACCGCACCGGTTTGGCGCGTATCGAAAAAGCTGTGAAAGAGCGTTTGGGTCAAGCCGAGCAAGAGCCACTCATGCCGCACGATCTGATCAACTCCAAGCCCATTTCTGCGGCGCTCAAAGAATTCTTTGGCGCATCGCAGTTGTCACAGTTCATGGACCAAACCAATCCTTTGGCAGAGATCACGCACAAGCGCCGTGTGTCTGCCCTTGGCCCAGGCGGTTTAACCCGTGAGCGTGCAGGCTTTGAAGTGCGCGACGTTCACGTCACCCACTACGGCCGTGTGTGCCCTATTGAAACACCTGAAGGTCCAAACATCGGTTTGATCAACTCACTCGCCTTGTATGCGCGTTTGAACGAGTACGGTTTCATTGAGACGCCTTACCGCCGTGTGGTCGACGCCAAAGTCACCATGGACATCGATTACTTGTCTGCCATTGAAGAAGGCAAATACGTCATCGCTCAGGCCAATGCCACCTTGGACAAAGCCGGCAAGCTCACAGACGGCCTGGTGTCTGCCCGTGAAAAAGGCGAATCCATTTTGTGCGGTGCAGATCGCATTCAATACATGGACGTGTCGCCTGCTCAAATCGTATCGGTTGCGGCTTCATTGGTGCCGTTCCTCGAGCACGATGACGCCAACCGCGCGTTGATGGGTGCCAACATGTCACGTCAAGCCGTGCCTGTGCTCCGTCCTGAGAAGCCATTGGTCGGTACAGGCATCGAGCGCGTTGCAGCGGTTGACTCTGGCACCGTGGTCACAGCCACTCGCGGTGGTGTGGTCGACTATGTCGATGCCACCCGCATCGTGATTCGTGTCAACGACAACGAAACCCAAGCGGGCGAAGTGGGCGTTGACATTTACAACCTCATCAAATACCAACGTTCTAACCAGAACACCAACATTCACCAGCGCGCCATTGTGAAGCGTGGTGACAAGTTGGAAAAAGGTGATGTGATTGCCGACGGCGCATCGACTGACCTGGGCGAAATCGCCATTGGCCAAAACATGCTTATCGCTTTCATGCCTTGGAACGGTTACAACTTCGAAGACTCGATCTTGATTTCCGAGCGCGTGGTTTCTGAAGACCGCTACACCTCGATTCACATTGAAGAGTTGGTGGTGATGGCACGCGACACCAAGTTGGGTGCCGAAGAAATTACCCGCGACATTCCCAACTTGTCAGAGCAGCAATTGGGCCGCTTGGACGAGTCCGGCATCATCTACGTGGGTGCAGAAGTGCAACCCGGCGATGTGTTGGTGGGCAAGGTCACACCCAAAGGTGAAACCACACTCACACCTGAAGAGAAGTTGCTCCGCGCCATCTTCGGTGAAAAAGCCAGCGACGTGAAAGACACCTCATTGCGCGTCGACCAAGGCTCACAAGGCACGGTCATTGACGTTCAAGTGTTCACACGCGAAGGCATTGTGCGCGACAAGCGTGCGCAGCAAATTATTGACGACGAACTCAAGCGCTTCCGCTTGGATTTGAACGATCAGTTGCGCATCGTGGAAGCCGACGCCTTCGACCGTATCGAAAAATTGTTGACTGGCAAAGTTGCCAACGGCGGCCCTCAGAAGCTTGCCAAAGGCACCAAGATCGACAAGGCTTACCTCGAGTCCATCGAGAAGTTCCACTGGTTTGACATTCGTCCCGCAGACGAAGACATTGCCAGCCAACTCGAGTCCATCAAGAACTCGCTTGAGCAAACGCGTCACAGCTTCGATTTGTCTTTCGAAGAGAAGCGCAAGAAACTCACACAGGGCGACGAGTTGCCAGCAGGCGTGCTCAAAATGGTCAAGGTCTACTTGGCAGTCAAGCGTCGCTTGCAGCCTGGTGACAAGATGGCCGGCCGTCACGGCAACAAAGGTGTGGTCTCTAAGATCGTGCCGGTTGAAGACATGCCTTACATGGCAGACGGCACACCTGCCGACATCGTGCTAAACCCCTTGGGCGTTCCTTCCCGCATGAACGTGGGTCAGGTGCTTGAAGTTCACTTGGGTTGGGCTGCCAAAGGCATTGGTCACCGCATTGGTGACATGCTGCAAGCCGAAGCCCGCGTGGCCGAGTTCCGCACCTTGTTCGAAGAACTCTACAACGGCATTGGCCGCAAAGAAGACTTGTCCAAGTTGTCTGATACAGACGTCTTGGCCATGGCAGAAAACCTCAAAGGTGGTTTGCCCTTTGCCACGCCCGTGTTCGACGGCGCTGCGGAAGAAGAAATTCGCACCATGTTGAAAATGGCTTACCCAGACGATGTGGCTGCGCGCAAAGGCCTCACGGCAGCGCGCACACAAGCGCATTTGTTTGATGGCCGCACAGGTGAAGCCTTTGAGCGTCCTACCACCATTGGCTACATGCACTTCTTGAAGTTGCACCACTTGGTCGACGACAAAATGCACGCCCGTTCCACAGGTCCTTACTCACTGGTCACGCAGCAGCCTTTGGGCGGCAAGGCCCAGTTTGGTGGCCAGCGTTTCGGCGAGATGGAGGTGTGGGCTTTGGAAGCTTACGGTGCCTCTTACGTGTTGCAAGAAATGCTCACGGTCAAGTCCGACGACGTGCAAGGTCGTACCAAAGTGTACGAAAGCATTGTCAAAGGCGAGCACACCATCAGTGCCGGCATGCCCGAATCGTTCAACGTGTTGGTCAAGGAAATTCGTTCCCTTGGTCTCGACATTGAACTCGAGCGTTCTTGAACCCCTGCTAGATTAATAAAAGGAAGAGTCTCATGAAATCACTTCTGGACCTGTTCAAGCAGTTCACACCGGACGAGCATTTTGATGCCATCCGCATTGGCTTGGCTTCACCCGAAAAAATCCGTTCTTGGTCTTTTGGCGAAGTTAAAAAGCCTGAAACCATCAACTACCGCACGTTCAAGCCTGAGCGTGATGGTTTGTTTTGCGCCAAGATTTTTGGCCCTATCAAAGACTACGAATGCTTGTGCGGTAAATACAAGCGCTTGAAGCACCGCGGCGTGATCTGCGAGAAGTGCGGCGTTGAAGTCACACAGACCAAGGTGCGCCGCGAACGCATGGGTCACATTGACTTGGCTGCACCTTGCGCACACATCTGGTTCTTGAAATCATTGCCTAGCCGTTTGGGCCTGGTCTTGGACATGACATTGCGTGACATCGAGCGCGTTTTGTACTTTGAAGCTTACGTGGTCACAGATCCCGGCATGACACCGCTGAAAAAGTACAGCATCATGACCGAAGACGACTACGATGCCAAATTGCAAGAGTACGGCGATGAGTTCCAAGCCAAGATGGGCGCGGAAGGCATCAAAGACTTGTTGCACAGCATTGAAATCGAATCCGAAATTGAGCGCCTGCGTGGCGACCTCACGGGCTCTGAAGTCAAGGTCAAGAAAAACTCCAAGCGTTTGAAAGTGCTCGAAGCTTTCAAGAAGTCAGGCATCAAGCCTGAGTGGATGGTGCTCGAAGTGCTGCCCGTCTTGCCACCGGACCTGCGTCCTTTGGTGCCCCTAGACGGCGGCCGTTTTGCTACATCCGACCTCAACGATTTGTACCGCCGAGTCATTAACCGCAACAGCCGTCTGCGCCGTTTGCTTGAGTTGAAAGCGCCTGAAATTATTGCGCGCAACGAAAAGCGCATGTTGCAAGAAGCCGTTGACTCCTTGCTAGACAACGGTCGCCGCGGTAAAGCCATGACCGGCGCCAACAAGCGTGCCCTCAAATCTTTGGCCGACATGATCAAAGGTAAGAGCGGCCGGTTCCGTCAAAACTTGCTGGGCAAGCGCGTCGACTACTCTGGTCGTTCCGTCATTACCGTGGGCCCAACCCTCAAACTGCACCAGTGCGGTTTGCCCAAGTTGATGGCCATCGAGTTGTTCAAGCCATTCATCTTTGCACGCCTCGAAGCCATGGGCATCGCGACCACCATCAAGGCGGCCAAGAAAGAAGTTGAAGCCGGTACACCGGTGGTGTGGGACATCTTGGAAGAGGTGATCAAAGAGCACCCCGTCATGTTGAACCGTGCGCCTACTTTGCACCGCTTGGGCATTCAGGCTTTCGAGCCCTTGCTGATTGAAGGCAAAGCCATTCAGTTGCACCCCCTCGTTTGCGCGGCCTTCAACGCCGACTTCGACGGTGACCAAATGGCCGTTCACATTCCATTGTCTGTGGAAGCGCAAATGGAAGCCCGCACGCTCATGCTGGCCTCCAACAACGTGCTGTTCCCAGCCAACGGCGAACCTTCCATCGTGCCGTCACAAGACGTGGTGCTGGGCTTGTACTACACCACCCGCGAACGCATCAACGCCAAGGGCGAAGGCTTGATCTTCTCCGACATCGGCGAAGTTCAGCGCGCTTTGGATGCTGACGCTGTTGAGCTAACTGCCAAGATCAGCGTGCGCGTGACCGATTGGATTCTGAACAAAGAAACCAAAGAGTTCACGCCTTCAACCAACATGGTTTACACCACAGTGGGCCGTGCCTTGTTGTCCGAAATCTTGCCCAAAGGCTTGGCTTTCGAGAACATCAACAAAGCACTCAAGAAGAAAGAAATTTCCAAGCTCATCAACACGTCTTTCCGCAAGTGCGGTTTGAAAGAGACCGTGGTGTTTGCCGACAAGCTGTTGCAAAACGGTTTCCGTTTGGCCACACGCTCTGGCATCTCGATTGGCATCGACGACATGTTGGTTCCCCCAGAAAAGGGCGCCATCATTTCTGAAGCCGAAAAAGAAGTCAAAGACATCGAGCAGCAGTATGTGTCCGGTCTGGTCACTTCTGGCGAGCGTTACAACAAGGTCGTTGACATCTGGGGCAAAGCCGGCGACGCCGTGTCCAAGGTCATGATGGACCAACTCCGCAAAGAGAAAACCATTGACCGTCATGGCAAAGAAGTTGAGCAAGAATCGTTCAACTCCATTTACATGATGGCCGACTCTGGCGCCCGCGGTTCTGCGGCTCAGATTCGTCAGTTGGCGGGTATGCGTGGTTTGATGGCCAAGCCTGATGGCTCGATCATTGAAACGCCTATCACGGCCAACTTCCGTGAAGGCCTCAATGTGTTGCAGTACTTCATCTCGACACACGGTGCGCGTAAAGGCTTGGCCGATACCGCTTTGAAGACAGCCAACTCAGGTTACTTGACACGTCGTTTGGTTGACGTGACACAAGACTTGGTGGTCAAAGAACTCGATTGCTTCACCACCGACGGCTCGCTCATGCGCGCCATCGTTGAAGGCGGTGAAGTGATTGAATCTTTGCGCGATCGCATCTTGGGACGCACTTTGGCAGACGAAGTCTTGCACCCTGAATCTCGTGAATTGCTGGCGCCTGCTGGCACCTTGCTCGACGAAGACATGCTCGAAATCTTTGAAGCCGTGGCGGTTGACGAAGTCAAAGTTCGCACAGCCCTCACTTGCGCTACACGCTTTGGTTTGTGCGCCATGTGCTACGGCCGCGACTTGGGCCGTGGCGGCTTGATCAACAACGGCGAAGCCGTGGGTGTGATTGCTGCTCAGTCTATTGGTGAGCCTGGTACTCAGTTGACCATGCGCACGTTCCACATTGGTGGTGCTGCGTCACGCGCGTCTGTGGCCTCTAGCGTCGAAGCCAAGTCAAGTGGTTTGATCGGCTTCAATGCCGCCATGCGCTACGTGACCAACAGCAAAGGCGAGTTGGTGGTTATTTCTCGTTCCGGCGAAATCATCATTCACGATGAACATGGCCGCGAGCGTGAGCGTCACAAAGTGCCTTACGGTGCCATCCTGACAGTCAAGATCGACAAGGCCATCAAGGCCGGTGCAATTTTGGCCAACTGGGATCCGCTCACACGCCCTGTCATTACTGAGTTTGCAGGTCTGACCAAATTCGAGAATGTCGAAGAAGGCCTTACTGTGGCAAAGCAGTTAGACGAAGTGACCGGTTTGTCCACCTTGGTGGTGATCGATCCAAAGCGTCGTGGTTCTACCAAAGTGGTTCGTCCTCAGGTCAAACTGATCGACGCTGCTGGCAAAGAAGTGAAGATTCCAGGTACTGATCACTCTGTGACCATCGGTTTCCAAATCGGCTCACTCATCCAAGTGCGCGACGGCCAAGATGTGGGCCCAGGCGAAGTCTTGGCGCGTATCCCTGTTGAAGGTCAAAAGACCCGCGACATTACCGGCGGTTTGCCACGTGTGGCCGAACTGTTCGAAGCACGCAGTCCGAAAGACAAGGGCATGTTGGCCGAGATGACCGGTACGGTGTCGTTTGGTAAAGAGACCAAAGGCAAGGTTCGTTTGCAGATCACCGACCCAGACGGCAAAGTGTGGGACGAACTCATTCCCAAAGAGAAGAACATCGTGGTCCACGAAGGCCAGGTGGTCAACAAGGGCGAGAGCGTTGTGGACGGCCCAGCCGACCCACAAGACATCTTGCGCTTGCTCGGCATGGAAGAGTTGGCTCGCTACATCGTTGACGAAGTGCAAGACGTTTACCGTTTGCAAGGCGTGAAGATCAATGACAAGCACATCGAAGTGATCGTGCGTCAGATGCTGCGCCGTGTGGTGGTTGAGAACATTGGTGAATCCAACTACATCTCGGGTGAACAAGTCGAGCGTTCAGAAATTTTGAACACCAACGATGCATTGCGCGCCGAAGGCAAAATTCCTGCAACCTTCAGCAACTTGTTGTTGGGTATCACGAAGGCTTCTTTGTCAACCGACTCGTTCATCTCTGCGGCTTCCTTCCAGGAAACCACCCGCGTGCTCACCGAGGCTGCCATCATGGGCAAGCGCGACGAGTTGCGTGGTCTGAAAGAGAACGTCATTGTGGGCCGCTTGATTCCTGCCGGTACAGGTTTGGCTTATCACAAAGCCCGTGCCGCCAAAGATGCGATGGACGAGGCAGAACGCCGCGCCATCACAGAAGCCGAAGCCGTTGAATTGGCCGAAGCGCAACAGTTGACCGAAGACGCAGCCAACGCTGCCGAATCGAAAGCCTGATCAACTTCCGGCTTCGGCCGGAATGAAGAACGCCCCTGATCCGTGAATACGGCCAGGGGCATTTTTTTGAAGATGTTTTCATTCACAATGACAACAACATGGCACTTCTGATTTTTTCTTCTATCTTGGCAGTCCTGTTTTTTTGGGCTGTTGGCGCCTACAACCGCTTGGTCGTGTTGCGCGCAAGCGTGGCCAAACAGTTTGCAGCGGTGGATGCACAACTGATTAGAGTGTTGGTGTGGCTGCAGGGCAACTTGCCCGCGTCCATGCGCGATATGCTGAGTGAAATGGAAGAAGCGGCATTGCCAGAAGCGCTATTGAAAAACGAACGTGACCTGACACTATTGGCCATCCTAGAAGAGCTGTCCGACAGCTTGGACCTGGCGCGAGCGCAACCCCTCTCGCCTGTTGTGATGCAGAAGATCAACCAAAATAGATTGGCCTTGGCGGCGTGGGCCAAGGCGGAAGTGCGAGCAGGTCAGAGTGGTGACGCTACTTGGTTCATTGACCCCTTGCCCTACAAATTTGACCGCTTGAAAGCGCAGGCTTGGCCTTTGATGGACGCCTACAACCAGGCCGCCCTCAAGTACAACCATGCCGTGTTGCAATTTCCAGCCAGTGTGTTGGCGAAGCAAATGAATTTTGTGCCCGCGCAAACGCTGGACATTGCCGACTTGCTCGCCTAATGCGCAGGCATCCCTGAAGGTTCTACTTGCAGCCAACTTTACAAGCACCGCTTTGGCAATTGTTGCAAGCTGCAGCGCAAGTGGCGCAAGCAGTTCAAACGGGCCGTTCCATGACGGCCGCCATCGAGGCTGTGCCCAAAGACTTGCGACCTGGCGCGCAAGCCTTGTCGTTTCAAAGCATGCGTTGGTGGGGGCGTGCAGTGGCCCTTCGAAAATGCTTGGCCCGCAAAGCACCCCCTGCGCAAGCAGACGCCTTGTTGTGCACAGCCTTGGCCTTGTCATGGCAAGACGAATTGGCACCCTACCCAGTTCACACCTTGGTGAACCAAGCGGTAGAAGCTGCACGCAGGCACAAAGACATGCGCGCTCAAGCGCCGTTCATCAACGCGTGCTTGCGCCGTTTTTTAAGAGAGCGCGAAGCCTTGCTGGCTCAAACCGAAGCTGACATCACGGCGCAATGGAACCATCCAACTTGGTGGGTCAAGCGTTTGCAAAACGACCATCCGAAAAAGTGGCAAGATATTTTGCAAGCCGCTCAATCGGCAGCGCCCATGACACTGCGTGTCAACGCCAAACATCACAACGCACAAGCTTATTTGCAGATCTTGGATGCCCAAGGCATTGCGGCCAAAGCAGTGGGCGAAGTGGGTGTTCAGTTGACTAAGGCTGTGCCTGTTCAACAACTGCCTGGATTTTCAGAAGGGCATGTTTCGGTACAAGATGCGGCTGCGCAATTGGCGGCGCCGCTGTTACTGAAGGGTTTGCAAAAATCAGAAGATCAAGCTTTGCGATTGTTAGACGCGTGCGCGGCACCCGGTGGCAAAACAGGCCATTTGTTAGAGTTCGACCCCACAGCGCAAGTTCTGGCCTTGGATGTAGATCCGGTGCGCTGTGAAAGAATTCAGCAAAACCTAGACCGACTCAAAGTGCATGCTCAAATCATTGCAGCCGATGCGGCCGATACCTTTGATTGGTGGGATGGGCAAAGTTTTGATGGCATTTTGTTGGACGCCCCTTGCACGGCTTCGGGCATCGGTCGCCGTCACCCCGATGTGCGCTGGTTGCGCCGCGAGACCGATGTGCCGCAATTGGCAGCCATTCAACACAAGCTCTTAAAGGCGCTGTGGCCTTTGGTCAAGCCTGGGGGCAGATTGCTTTATTGCACCTGTTCGGTTTTCAAGGCCGAGGGCGAAACTCAAATCCAAACGTTTGTTCAGCACAACACTGATGCCCTGATCTTGCCCTCTCCGGGCCATTTAACACCCTCAGGTGCCACATCTGACGCCAGTCTCCGCGACAATGGCATGGGTGAACATGACGGTTTTTATTACGCACTGCTGGAAAAGCGTTCAACTTAAGTTGAATGGCATGGCGCGCACAAGTCTTTGGCTTCGTGCGCTCTGTGCTGGCGTGTTTTTTTGGGCTGCTTTTGTATTGCCCGTGCATGCCCAAAGCTCTAGCAACTCGCAGGTTGAGGTCTCGCAATTGCGACTTGAGCGTTCAGAAGGCGCATTGCTGCTTCAAAGTACTTTGCGCTTAGACCTCAGCAGCACCATCGAAGATGCCTTGCAAAAAGGCATGCCCATTTATTTTGTGACCGAAGTAGATCTTTCGCGCGACCGTTGGTATTGGTATGACAAAAAAATTGGCCTGATTGCGCGGCATTACCGCTTGGCCTACCAACCCCTTACCCGCATGTGGCGTTTGAATGTGTCGCGCGACCCCATTGGCGCGGGGGGCTTGGCCAACAGCTTGTCGCAAACATTTGAAACCTTGCCAGAAGCCTTGTCGGCCATTCGCAGAACAGTCAATTGGAAATTGGCCGATGTCGCTGACCTAGACAGTGACAACAAATACACTTTGAGTTTCAAATTTCGTTTGGATGTTTCGCAATTGCCAAGGCCCTTCCAAATCATGGCAGGGACCCAATCGGAATGGAATGTGAGCACTCAAAAAACCCTCCGTCTGGCTTCTGATTTAGGGCGTTAACGGTATCCGTCAACGCAAGCTTTCATCATGAATCGGAATCAACAAGATCGAATTGCCACTGGCACACAAGCCTCCAAAACGGTCAGGTGGGTGGTGGGCATTGGCGTGACCATTTTGTTGACCATCGGTTTGGGTCTGTTGGTCCTTTTAACGCAGGCCACCAGCAACCGAGCGCTCTACGATCGCAATTACGACCGCCTTTACATGGTCAATACCATTGTGGCGGCTCTCTTGTTATTGGGGCTGGTCTGGGGTTTAACCCGTTTGATCATTCGCTTGCGCCAAGGCCAATTTGGTTCCCGCTTGTTGGTTAAATTGGCGGCCATTTTTGCGCTTGTGGGCTTGGTGCCAGGCGTGTTGATTTATGTGGTGTCTTATCAGTTCGTGTCGCGCTCCATAGAAAGTTGGTTTGATGTGAAGGTGGAGGGCGCCTTGGTGGCTGGCTTGAACTTGGGCCGCGCCACCCTGGACACTCTGTCGGGCGATCTGGCCAAACAATCTCGCGTGGCGGCGCAGCAGTTGGTCGATGTGCAAGAAGCCAGCGCTGCGATCACCCTAGACCGCGTTCGCACCCAAATGGACGCCAACGATGCTGTCCTTTGGTCCCTTGATGGCCGTTTGATTGCCTCTGCGGGTCAATCTCGCTTTGCCATTCGCCCCGAACGGCCCACCGCGGCGCAGTTCAAACAAGTGCGCAACAAGCTCAGCGTCGAAATTGTGGAGGGGCTGGACGAAACAGTGGGTGCGCCCACCGGACGCATCAAAGTTCTGACGCTGGTGCCCCAAAACAGCCTCAGTTTGCGAGATGACCCCTGGGTTTTGCAAATTTCGCAAGAACTGCCCGCCACCTTGGTGGCCAACGCTTTGGATGTGCAATTGGCCAATCGCGAGTACCAAGAGCGAGCCTTGGCCCGCGACGGCTTGCGCAAAATGTACATTGGTACGCTCACCTTGAGCCTCATCATGGCGGTGCTGGCGGCTGTCTTGTTGGCTGTTTTGTTAGGCAATCAGTTGGCCCGACCTCTGTTGTTGCTGGCTCACGGTATGCGGCAGGTGGCTGCGGGCGACTTAAGCCCCAAATACACCTTGCAAGGCAATGACGAATTGGGAGGGTTGACCCGCTCATTCGCAGAAATGACGCAGCAACTCTCTGATGCGCGAAGCGCCGTAGAACGCAGTTTGACGCAACTCGGTGCAGCCAGAGAAAACCTTCAAACTATTCTGGACAACCTGACCGCTGGCGTGATTGTGTTGAATGCCCGAGGCGCCATTCAGTCTTCCAACCCGGGTGCCACCCGCATTTTGAAAGTACCTTTGGCCGCCCACGCCAAGGCCTCGTTTTTGAGCTTGCCCAATTTGCAACATTTTGCGTCGGGTGTTCAAGAGCAGTTCGAATTGCTGTCGGCCGACAAAGACCGTCATGAACTCGACCATTGGCAAAAGTCATTTGAGATTCATGCGTCTGGCCAAGGCTTGGAAGCAAGCTCCGTCACCCTGGTGGCGCGCGGCGCTATTCTGCCCGACGGCATGCGCCTCTTGGTATTTGACGATATTTCTGAAATTGTGTCGGCCCAACGCTCGCAGGCTTGGGGCGAGGTGGCGCGCCGTCTGGCGCATGAAATTAAGAACCCCCTCACGCCCATTCAGTTGTCGGCCGAGCGCTTGGAGCGAAAGCTCGATGGCAAATTGGAAGAGGCCGATCAGACTGTTTTGTCCAAATCGGTCAAGACCATTGTGGAGCAAGTGGCTGCCATGAAGCGGCTGGTCAATGAATTCCGAGATTACGCCCGCCTACCCTCGGCAGAACTCAAACCCCTAGATTTGAACCAATTGATCATGGATGTCATGGGGCTCTACGCCCCAGAGCCTTCAGAGCGAAGCTTGCGCGCCCAAGTGCAGACAGATCTAGACCCCACCTTGCCGCTCATAGAAGGCGATGCCCAGCAACTGCGCCAAGTGGTTCATAACTTACTTCAAAACGCCCAGGATGCCAGCGATCCGCAATCGCATGTGGTGCTGGTCACCCGCTGGAGCCCAGCTCGCAAGCGCGTCAAGTTAACGGTGCTAGACAGTGGCCCGGGTTTTGCGCCCAATATTTTGCAGCGGGCGTTTGAGCCCTATGTGACGACCAAGACCAAAGGCACCGGTTTGGGGCTGGCGGTTGTGAAGAAAATTGCCGACGAACACGGCGCCCGTTTGGACATTGCCAATCGAGTTGAAGAGGGGGTGGTCAAAGGGGCCCAAGTGTCGTTATCATTCAGTGTCGAGAAATCTGGGCAGGCTTAAACCAAGCAGGCATTTTTCGACTCAATGAAGTGTGCAATACAAATGGCACAGTCGATGCAAATTAGAGGCAACTAAGAGCAACATGGCAAATATTTTGGTGGTGGATGACGAGCTAGGGATTCGCGATTTGCTCTCGGAAATCTTGAACGATGAAGGGCACAACGTAGAGCTGGCTGAGAACGCAGCCCAAGCCCGTGAGGCCCGACTTCGTGTTCGGCCCGACCTGGTGCTGTTGGACATTTGGATGCCAGACACCGATGGCGTGACATTGCTCAAAGAATGGTCGACCAGTGGTCTCTTGAACATGCCCGTTATCATGATGAGTGGCCACGCCACCATTGACACCGCCGTAGACGCCATTCGCATTGGCGCACAGGCGTTTTTAGAAAAACCCATCACGCTGCAAAAACTTTTGAAAACGGTAGAGCAAGGTTTGGCGCGCGAACAAGTGCGTCAAGCCGCTGCGGCTTACCAAGCATCTCAATTGCCAGCAGGCGGCGCGGCTTCTTCGCAGTTGGGTGCCGGTAACGGTCACGACACGGCGCTGCAAGTTTCACAAAGCTTTGATCTTGACCAGCCTTTGCGCGATGCAAGAGATGCTTTTGAAAAAGCCTACTTTGAGTTTCACCTGTCCAACGAAGGCGGCTCCATGACGCGCGTGGCCGACAAAACAGGTTTAGAGCGCACTCACCTGTATCGCAAACTGAAGCAGCTGGGGGTTGACCTTACCAAAGGCAAACGCGCTGGCGCTTGATCTCTCTGATTGGCAGTACACCCAAGATGCATTTCGAATGCATGCAGCAAGCTTATGGGGGCGCAATGGGGCTCAGTTTGATTTGCCGAATATCTTCGCTGGGCAGTTTGATGTACTCGCCTTGGAAATAGAGCTTCACAAGCGAAAGATTGGGGCTGTAGACCCTGAAAGGTGGCGGGCCATAAATACTTCGCGCTTGACCCGAGGCCAATGACAGGCTTGCCACACGTTGATCGCCATCCTTGATGCAAACGGTGGCGTTTTCTAAAGCCACAACATGCACATACTCACCTCGCTTTCGAGGGGCGCTTGCTTGGAGTTCGGTTTCTTGGTCAGTCCATTTGCATGTCATGTTGAGCAGCTGAGGTGTTTCAATTTTTTCGCTTGCTGCTGCAGCACTCATGTTTGATTTTTCAGGTACTGCTTGAGTCGATGTTGGCGGAGCAGGGACTGCATCAACTTGTTGAGAGCTCATTTTCTCTGGCTCAGGTGGTTTCACTTTGTTCTCAACGGGTGTGGCCGTGTTGAGCAATGTATTGGCCGAGTCATTCGTCTGGAAAAATCCAAAGACCAACATGGCAATGACGATGAAAGCAAGACCCAGCCAATAGGGTTTGACATTGGAAGTTGCGGCTTCAGGCTGCTCGTCCGATGGTTCAATGAGCTCGATGGGCATCGGCTTGATCGATTCAGTGGCAACTTCAGAGGGCTTGACTGCCACTTCAGGCAATGGCAAAGAAACAGGTTCAATTGCAAGGGCAGGAGTAGGAGAAAGTTCAACAGCAGGCACAACAGAAACCGTTTCAGGAACTGCAGTTTCTGTTTCAAGCTTCAACTCGTGACCGAAAAACTTTAAAAGTTTCTGCCCTGTTGAAAACTTAATGTCTTCATTGTAAAAACCAGAACTGCCCCCTTTTTCAAGCTGCTTGACTTGAAGTGTCGAAAGCATATTTCGACGTGCCATTGTGGCAAGGTCCATCCCCGCTTGAATGCGCAAACTTTCTAACAGCAGGCCAAGTTTTGGCGTCCACTCAGGTTTGTTCATGGGGCTTGAAGAGGTAGGTGCTAAATATTTCTCAACACGCAATTCTAGTGTTCTATATATAAAACAGCAAGTTAGGTCATTTTCTAGAGGGAAAACCTGAGGAGGTACCCTAGACGAGGCGCTTGGGACTGCCTAAAATCCGGCACCCAAACCCTCAAATCTCATGCAACTCATGTGGCTTTCTGGCCCTACAGGCCAGGTTAAATCTGTTTCTGTCACTGCCCGCAACATCTTGATTGCGGCGGGTGCTTTGGCCATGGCCTTGCTGCTGATGGGCTTCGTTTTGAACTGGGTGGGTTTGCGAGTGGCTGTTGAGTACAACCCCGACCTTGCCCGAAGCCTGGGTGGCGTAACCACTGAAGCCGAGCAGTTGCGAATGGAAGCGGTGTACCGACAAAATCTTCGTCAACTTCAAACTTCCTTAGATCAAACGGTGCAAGACGTTAAAAAACTTGAAGTGCTTAAAAACAGGTTCATGGCATTGGCCACGCCAGCAGGTCTGAAGGACCGAGCCCCTTCGACGGAAAACTCAAAAGGAGGTCCGTTTGTCCTGCCGGGGTTTACGCAAAATTTGATGGGTCAAATTTTCAAGCAACCCTTGCAAACAGAGCTTCAAAATACGGCCTCACAAGTTCAGTCGGTCAATCAGTTGCTTGAAATGCAGCAGCAAAATTGGGAACAACATTTGACTTGGCTAGAGGCGCTGCCCATCGGCTTGCCCATTCAAAGTGACTTTCGATTTGCCAGCGGCTTTGGATTGCGCAACGATCCTTTTACGGGCCAAATAGCCATGCACGAAGGAATCGACTTCGCTGCAGAGACAGGAACGCCTGTGGTGGCGCCAGCGAAAGGGCAGGTGGTTCGCTCAGAGTGGGATCCCACTTATGGCCATGTGATTGAAATTAAGCATGCTGAAAATTTTGTAACGCGCTATGCGCATTTAAGCAAACGGCTTGTGACAGAGAACAGCATGGTTCAAAGCGGAGCCCACATTGGCAACGTGGGCAGCACTGGAAGATCTACGGGCCCCCATTTGCATTACGAAATTTTTCAAAATGGCAAAGTGCTTAACCCGCTGTCCGTTTTGCCAGCCACAAAGCATTGATACACGCGAAGCATTGACTCATTCAACGCAAAGCATTGACTCATTCACTCAGTGATACAACAAAGGCCCACCATGTTCGAGAAATTCAGCAACAAATCGATGGCCGTCAATTCTGAAAAGTTTGACACCATCATCGGACGAACGACCACCATCCAAGGCACCTTGGTGTTGTTAGACAGTGTTCGCATTGACGGCAGGGTTGTGGGCAATGTGGAGTCGGCGCCAGACTGCAAAATTGCAGTGGCCATTGGCCCAACGGGTGAAGTCACAGGCGACATCAAGGCCCACCGTGTCATGGTGGCAGGCAAAGTCTTTGGCCATATTCACGCAGCAGACCGTGTTGAGTTTCAGAAAGACTCCTTGGTGCAAGGCGATGTCTCTTATGGCTCCATTGCCGTCGAACACGGTGCCAAGCTGTCGGGCTTGATTCTTCAAAATAAAACGATTGAAGACTCTGCAACGGGTGCTCAAGCCGCCATTCAAACGGCCCAGTCTGTCAAAAACCCGTCTTGAGCGTGTGTTCGGCGTGGTTTTTCTCGCCCCGCCTACAATGGGTCAAATTTGAGTATCATTGCCAGACACCTGACTGATACTAGACCCTTAAGATTGTTTGTATGACATGAGTGAGTTCGGAGCACGCGGCCAAGATTCGTCTTCTGAGTTTTTCTTCAGGGTGACAGATCGCCTCCAAATGGAGAGTTGCCTTTCGGCCGTGGCGCAAGACGGCAAAAGCGTGGTCATTTCCAGCGATTCCAACGAACTCATTGACCACTACGGCGCCGCCTTTGTTCGCCGAATCAAGCAAAAACTTCCGCAAACGCAACTCGAAGTCTTCTTGCCGCGTGACACCGAGGCCATGCTCGAGCGCTTCAACCAATTGCTCAACACCCTCTCATTGGATGTGGCCACCAAACAGCGCGTGGGCTTGGCCCCCGAAAAAGTTTGGGTGGTACACGATGCCAACGCCATGGGCGGCCATGAAATTCAACTGCTCACTCGGCTCATCCAACAGTTTCCAGGGGCAGGCATCAGCGTCATTTTGATGTTCACTGAGGGCACATCGCAAGGCGATGCCATTGCCAACCAAAACAAACAATTTATAGCCTGGTCATTAGAGCGACCCAGCGCTGAGCAAAAACTAGCAGCCATTCAGCAGGCGCGAAAAAATGGTCAAGAAGAAGCTGCGGTTGATTTCTTCAATCGGCTTAGCAAATCGGCTGTGAAGAAACTGCCAGCCAGTGCAGGCGTTGCAGCAAGTGCTGCACCTGCGAAGGCTGCACCGCCGCCGCCTCGAAAGGTACGTCAAACGTCAAATGGCCTGAAGGCCACAATGGCCATTGCTGCCTTGCTTTCAGTTTCAATGGGCGTTGCGTTTTGGTTGAACCCAGAAGTGGGCGATCAAATTTTGGCCAAGGTCACTGACTTGGTGGATGTGTCTGGCAAAGCCAATAAAAAATCAGACAGCACGGCCGCCAATCAAGCTGATGACAAGCCAACACCCGGTACGATTGGTGCTGACGGAAAGGAAGTTCCGCCAGGCGCCCCCAACTTAACTCAGCTAGAGCCCAAGGTTGAACTGGTGCCCGGCCCTCAGCCTGCGGCAACTGCATCTGCAAGCGCATCGGTGCCTGTACCTGTAGCACCACCGCCAGTGCCACCCGAGCCGGTCAAAGAAGTAGCGGCCAAAGTCATCACCGAGTTGCCAGATGCAGCCATCAAAGGGCGGCTCTGGCTGAAGAGCTTGCCCACCGATGCTTATGTTTTAGAACATCAAAGTTTTGACACAGTGAAAGAAGCCAGGGCATTTACCAAAGACAAAGAGTGGTTGGTCAATGCGCGCATTGCGCCTGTGTTTACTTTAGGAAAAGACGAAGCCAGGTTTGCCATCATGACCGGCCCGTTCAGGACTGTTGACCGTGCTAAAAACACCATTTCGCGTTTGAAGTTGTCATCCAATGTCACCATCACTTCGGTGCAAATGGCGACCAATCAATCTGAGCCCAGTAAGGCCAATAAGCCCAAGCCTTAAATTGCTTCAAGGCGAAGGGCCTGAATTAGACGGGAGACATACCACCCATTTTGACCTCACCCTTAATTTTGGGTGGAATGATCGTGATTGAAATTCGGCGGTTCAATGGGTTGATTGGATCTTGCGGCATGGAAGGTACGCTGTCGCCATAGCCAATGACTTGTGAAATCCGTTCAACTGGCACCTTTTCAAGAATTAACTCTCGCCTTGCAGAATTGGCCCGCTCGGCAGACAACTCCCAATTGCTATAACCCACAGTACCACCGCCGCCGTAAGGCTCTGCGTCTGTATAGCCTTCAATTTTTAATTTGTGAGTAGGGCATTTGTTGGCCACTGCCGCAATCTTTTGAAATTGTTTTTTCGCAAAGTCTGACAAAACGGTGCCACCTCTTTGGAACAAGGGCTCACCTGCATCCTTGAGTGTAATGCGCAAGCCATCTGTGGAGTAGTCAATGTCGAAGGGGGCCTTGCCAGATTGAAGGCCTGCATCGCCAGCGATGAGCTCTTTCAGTTCTTTGGCAACGGGCTCAATGCATGAAGTATCAATGCGTTCTCGTTTGGAAATGTTGTCAAACAACATCACCCACACCACAATGAAGAAGGCCATGAGCACGGTCACAAAGTCGGCATAGACCAACTTCCAAGAGCCATGGGTTGCATGCTTCTTGTGCCTCTTTTGGTGGCCTTTTCGGCTGTGTTGCGGCTGGGCAGTTTTCTTGCCTGGCCCTGGTTTTAAAGGCAGCTCTGGTGTGGCAGCAGGCAATTCTGCCGCCAGACTCTCTGAACTTGGCACGATCTCAGACATCAGCTTAACCCGTCAACTTGTTGCCAGACGTGGCCATCACACCTTCAGACAACTCTTTCATGGTGGGGCGCTGGTCGGTGTACATCACCTTGCGGCCATACTCCACAGCAATCATAGGAGAGAAATTGCTGTAGTTGGCGATTAAAATTTCTTTCACGGCTTCGTAGGGCTTCACATCGGCAGAGGCCAGTTGCTCCATAGAGCGACTAACAGGCAACATCATTGCGTAAGCGGCAAACACACCTAACAAGGTGCCCACCAGAGCCTGTGAAATCATATCGCCAATGACATCGGGCCCAATACCCGTTTTGATGGAGGTTAAAGCATGTACCACACCAATAATGGCGGCCACAATACCAAAAGCTGGCATGCTGTCGGCCAATGTGGCAATAGATTCGGAGGGCTCTAGGGCTTCTTGGTTCATGACCTCAATTTCTTGCGCCATCACCGATTCGAGTTGACCCAGTGTGACAGTGCCATCCATCATCATGGTGAAATAGTCCGTGATGAACTCAATCAAACGAGGGCTTTTTAACACGGTTGGGTACTTGGCAAACAACTCACTCTGATGGGGGTCGGAAATATCACTTTCAATTGACAAAGCACCATCCCGCTTAATCCGTTGCAGCAATTCAAACATCAAACACAGTAGGCCTAAGTTGGCTGCTCTACCGCCATGCGAGGGCAAGAATATTCGGATAAAAGCACGAAACATAGATTTTAAATTGCGCCACTTGTTTGAAGCCATCAAGGTGCCTAAGCCGGCACCAAAAATGATCAAATATTCTTGTGGCACCCAAAGTTGTTCAATGTGGCCCCCAAGCCATAAAAAGCCACCAATCGTGCAACCAAAAGCAATAATCCACCCAGCGCCAATGTTCATATCGTCAAAACGGCATATGCCGGTAGGTTGAAGTTAAAAATTAAATATTAACATTAAAAAAAAGTGCACAGCATTACAACTTTGATAGCAAAATGTAATTTTAAATTTTTGATACCAGAGAAATTTTAGAAACTCACAATTTTTGGAAAAG
>ENA-ORFA01000234-ORFA01000234.1-marine-metagenome-genome-assembly--contig:-NODE-234-length-24221-cov-4.668572_pt1 | contig 24221 bp, 58 predicted proteins | sample MGYA00248621_ERZ508587 | MGnify/ENA primary metagenome ERZ508587 (study PRJEB26250, sample SAMN06266239) | marine metagenome | isolation source: Columbia River Estuary | place: USA:Columbia River Estuary... | reverse complement strand
CTAAGAAATCCCAAAAACAGTTCCATTAAAAAAAAATACAAAACCATATACCAAATTACGTCTATTACTCACGTAATACACAAATAGAGAAATCCTAAAATTGTATTCAAATTAATTAAAAAGGTAAAAAAAGAATTAAACCAAAAAAAAACATTTTTTTCATATTAACTCGCTGATATACTAACAAATATAAGAAATTATAAACAAGCATTGGTTCAATATTTTAGTACTGTAAGGGGAGCGTCCAATTCTTGGTTCAAAAGATTCCTTGACCCAAGGCCAATTGTTTTGAAAAATAAACAAGAAAAAGTTTATGTCTTCAAAGAGTTAAACATTAATGTTAAAATAACTGCGATAAGTGAGTTACAAAAAATTATAACTGAGTCTAATGAAAAGTTGGGGGAAAATCCAACTTTAGGTGTCAGAGGTGCGACTCCTATTCCTAACCCGATAAAATATGATACAATCAAGTATGAAATTAAAGATGCGGAATCTATAGATTGGGTTGAAACAACAAGAATTCAAACGGGAATAGTTAATCCCACTTTGGAAGAAATAGATAAAGTAAGAAATGCTCACAAAACAAAAGAAATTTGGAAAAAGTTTAAATGACTTTTATAGATAAAGATAAGGACCATTTTAAATATGGAATAAATCAATGGACGGGCGAACCAAACAAGCCAACATTTTACAATAAAGAAATGGCTTTAAAGATTAGAGAACTTAAGAAGCCCACCCCAGATTTAAAGATGGACATAGTCAAGTACCCAGACTTCCTAGCAATTAGACTTTATGAAGATAATTTTGGAAGATATGATGGATCATTAAAAATGAGAGTGATTGATTATGTAGAGATGGTAAAAAAAATATTAGAATCTTACGGAGTAAGAGTAGAGTTAGAAGGGAAACCTGGAAATGGAAAATAGTATGGATCAAATAATTCCTGCAAAAAAAGAAGGTGAAAGAACCCAAGATGAATATTTAGCTGAGCAAAAAGAACTTGCCCTAAAACAGCTAAAGCCAGAACACCAATTGATACTAGATCGCTTTATTAAAGAAAATGGAAGTATTAATGCAAACTGGATGCTAACTACCCAGCGTGACGGAGAGCCTATTCCAAGATCAATTTATAATTACAGAACAGTTTTTGATGCCATAGCAGGCTATGATCAGTATCAAGATTGGGGTTTTGCAAAAGACCACCTCACAATAAAATTGTGGGGGCCAGGAGGCTTGATTGCAGAAAAGACTCTAAAGAGACCACAAGGTGGTGACTGCACATTTGTTAGATCTGACTACAGAGAGGCGGAAAACATAATACTAAAAATAAAACAACATCTAGACGAAGAAACATACAAGTCCTTGGTAAAGGATTTTGCAGGACTATTTTCAAGAGACAGCATCAGGTTTGATGTTAGTCGTTTTTTTAAACAAACTGAATGTGAAGAGGTTTTTGAATGAGTGAAAAGATATTGTGCTATTGCTGTAATAAAACAAAAAATAGCTTATCTGCTAAAAAATCTACACTATTGAATATAAACCTTTTATTGTGTGAGACATGCATTGATAGTAAATTAGAGCCAAGATGGGTAGTAATTTTAGCTGGAAGACAGATTGGACATGAATTTGTTAAAGAGCATGTATCTAAAAAAAGATACCCTGGAGATGAAATTCTTGCATCTGAATTATTAATTTAAGATTGATTTTGCTGTATAATATAAGATATAATGAATATTTCCTATGCCCAAATAATAATTACATTAGTTGCCTCACTTGTGAGTGGAATGGGCACTGGCTTAATTGCTGGCCGCAGGTCTAAAAAAGCTGAAAAAATAAGGGCGGAAGAAAAAGCAAAAGATGAGCTTAAGCTTGAATTAAAAGACCTTCAGATTAAATTATATAAACTTGAGCGAGATCTAGATGAGTGGAAAGACAAATATTTTGAGGCATTACAAGAATTAATACAGGTAAAAGCCGAACTTGAGAATACACTAATGGCATTAAACCATATAGAAATACATAATTTAGAAAATAATGACGAGCACTAGCATTACAAATATATAAATAGTATACTGATAGTATGACTTGTATTGTTGCTATAGCTCAAAATGGTGTTGTGTATATGGGATCTGACCATGCCGCCTCAGATGATAAAACGGGATGGATCCTGTCAAGAAAAGAACCTAAAGTTTTTAAAAATGGTCAATATGGAATTGCCTTTACAGATTCATTTCGCATGGGACAAATTTTGCAATACATGTGGACTCCTCCAAAATACACACCAACTAAAACTAACTCTGGGTTAGATAAATTTATGCGAACTAAATTTGTTGATTCTGTTAAGGCTGCATTTAAAGATCACGGTTACGGAAGTATTGGATCTTCATCAGAAGAAGATACTGGTGGAATTTTTATAGTAGGAGTATGCGGTAGACTATTTACTATAGATGAAGACTTTCATGTTGGAGAAAATATAGTTAACTACATGGCAGAAGGAAGCGGCGGACAGATAGCTCTTGGAGCTCTCCACGCAACAAAAAAACAACAGAACCCTAAACTTAGATTAAAAGCAGCCTTAGAAGCAGCAACTGAGTTTAACATGAGCGTGGCTGCCCCCTATACATATATCCAGGTTTAGTGTATAATTGATTTATGTTGGTACTTGTTTTTATCCTGTCAATCGCCCTAACAGCGTTTTTGATTAAATACTCTAAATCAATGTTGAAAAAATATGATTTTGGATTTTACTACATAGATAAAGTACAAGAGCAGATTGAAGCTCAAAAAATGCAAGAGGCTATGGCACAAGATGGAGCCATAGATATCAACATGCTCAGACCAGAAGACTATAGTCACGCAATGGATTTAAGAGGTACACCAACTCATGTCTGTCCATGTGGATGCGATATATGGAATGTTAAAGTAATGTTTGAATCAAATGAAATCGCTACATATTTCTTAGATATGGAATGCGCTAATTGCGGAAGCGTTGCTACCGCTCCAACACCAGTAGATAAAGGGTTTATAAATTGAGAAAATCAGAAAGATTAAGAGAGCTTGAGTTCGCAGTAATTAGAATGGAAATGACTATTCAGTTGCTGGAAATGACATTAAATAATCTATTAGAGATGCAAGGAATGTCCAGTGCGCCTGAGTTAGACGGCGGAAAATGGTACAAAAACAAACCAGATAACTCTTGACATTCTGCTGTTATTTAGTAGAATATAGATATGAATAAAAAACTAATAGCATTAATCACACTAATCACACTAATTGCGCCTATCAAGGCGATTGCTGCAGAGCCAGCACCAACGATTGCAATTTTAGACACAGCAATTGACACGTCCTTGCCAGAATTTAAAGACAAGATTGTTCAAGAAGTTTGTATTATTGATTGGACGACTTGTCCAAACGGTCTATCATACATGGAAGGCCCAGGCGCAGCATCCATGCCAGCAAATCTAATTACACTTAATGGCTTTGATCATGGAACACAAATGGCATCAATTTTTCTTAAGAATAATCCTAATGCTAAAATTGTGTTTATTAAAATTATTGGTAACAACGCAAGTGGACAACGACAAGTAGCACTTGAGTCAACTGTGTTTAATGCTCTTAATTGGGTAAAGAAAAATGCATCTAAGTATAATATTAAGGCTGTAAGCATGTCTCAAGGACACCATAACCTTGGCGCAGCAGGAACAAGTTACTGCCCTAACACACCAATTACTAAGCAGTCGGTTATTGACCTGGCATCGATTGACGTCCCAGTTTTCTTTCCTTCAGGCAATGGACGTGACTATAATAGAATTGACTGGCCAGCATGTATTGACGAATCAGTTTCTGTTGGCTATGTAGATCAACAAGGAGAAATGTCTATCTCAAGCAATAACGATGCGTCTAAGCTTGACTTCTTTGATTATGGATTTTGGCAAGCAACTGCTCCTGGTGGAGTAGTAAAAAATGTTGCTGGATCATCTGCTGCGGTGGCTGTTTCAGCAGCAAAGTATATTAAGTTGCAGCAAGCAAAGCCAAATCTAAATATGAATCAGCTTATTGATGTACTAAAGCAAACTTCTGTAGACACAGTTGGACGACAGGGAAAGTTTAAAAAGCTAATTAGCATTAATGATGCACTGGCTTACCAATATGTTGCAGTTCTAACACCTCAACAAATTGCCGATGCAAAAGCAAAAGCAGAGGCCGCAACAAAAGCAGCACTTCAATTAGAAATCAACAAACTAATTGCAGATGCAGAGCTTCAATATCAGTTAGAGATTAAAGCAGCAGCAGACAAGCTATCTGCATACAAAACAGCGCAGTTAGCAAGATTAAATGGATAATAAGTTAACTGTATTGGAAGAAATTATTAAAGAGATTGGCGAGGAGTTGTACCAGAAATGGTACAACGCCCTTGCTATTGAAGATAGAACGGAAGAGGCTTCAAAAGCCATGTCTTCTAATGCAGGAGAAACTGCAGTTTGGGTAATCCAAACATTCATGAATAAGTTCAATGCAGCAGCGGATGAATTAAAGGGAGAGTAAGTTGATAGTTACAGATGAAAGTTTTGATAAGGTTCTAGATGCACACGATTTGGTCCTTATCGACTTTTGGGCCCCATGGTGTGGACCCTGCAAAAAAGTGTCTCCCATACTAGATGAGATATCAAATGAGCGTGGATTATGGGTTGGTAAGCTAAATGTTGATGAGAATCCAATTAAACCAGCAGAATACTCTGTAACATCTATACCTTATATGGTATTATTTAAGTCAGGGAAGCCAGTAAAAACTATTACTGGGGCTAAGCCAAAGCATGTATTGCTTGATGAGCTTTCCAAATGGATCTAGAAGATATCGATGCAGACCACCTAGAGTTTGAAATATGGCTCAAGAATGGTTATGACAGAGGTTGGGTGTCAGATGTATTTTGTGACACACACGATGGTCCACCGTTAACAGATGAAGAAATGCAAGAATGGGAAGAAGGAGGAGATCCCTGCTCTTTCCATGTAAAAGTAAATGCACTACACTAAATTTCTGTGATCATAAAGACGCAGAGGAAATAAGGAGAATAAATTAAATGAACTCATTTAAGAAAATCGCACTAGCCATGGTTGCAGCCATGACTTTGGGCACAATCGTAGCAACACCTGCAAGTGCTGCTGTAATGACAGTTGCAGTATCACTAGATACTGTAGCAAACACTACGGCATCAGCAATTGCCACACCAGCTTCATTGCCAGTACCTGCAGATAACACAGTTGATGCAGCTGACGCACTAAAGTTTATTGCAACAGTTGATGTTGGAACAAGCGTAACAGTAGCAGCAACAAATGCAACAATTGTGTCTGCGCTACACACAACTGCTGCCCCAGTAGGAGCAACATCAGGATCATCATCTTTGACAATTGCAACTGGTACAGGAACAACTGCAACATTCTGGGTATACACAAAGACCACAGCAATTGGTACAGTTGTAATCACAAATGGCGGAACACAACTTACATACTACGTACAGGGAACTGCTGGTAAGATTAATACCCTTACAGTATCTGCTCCTGCTACAGGTGCTGCTGGCACAAAGCAGGACATCTCTGTAACTGCCACAGACACATTTGGAAACAAGGTATCTGGTAAGTCAATTACTGCAACCGTATTTGCTTCAACAGCAGTTATGGATACAGCAACAGTAACAACTGGTGCCACACTTTCAGATTTTGGAGTTGCAAAGTTTACTGCAACACTCCCAGCAACTGGAACACGATCACTAATCACATTCAGCCCAACAACTGCTGGAGATGCAACAACTGTTGATGTAGTTGGTCTACCTGCTCGTGCACTAGCACCATTTGCAGAGATTGCAGTTCGTGATCTAGTGTCAGAACTTGCTGCACAGACTGCTGCTAAAGATGCAGCGCTTGCTGCCAAGGCAGTTTCAGATGCTGCAGTTGTAAAGGCCGCTTCAGATGCTGTTGCTGCCAAGACTGCTTCAGATGCTGCTCTTGCAGCAGAGAAGGCTGCTTCAGCCAAGGCTCTTGCAGATGCAAAGACTGCTTCAGATGCAGCACTAGCTAAGGCACTTGCAGATGCTAAGACAGCTTCAGATGCAGTTGTCCTTGCTAAAGATGCAACTATTGCTAAGCTAACAGCAGATAATGCTGCAGCACTTGCTTCTTTAAAGAAGTCATTCAATGCACTCGCTACAAAGTGGAATGCAAAGAACCCAAAGGCTAAGGTTACCTTAGTTAAGTAATTAATGTTTATGGGGCGGTGAAATATCCGCCCCATTTACATTTTATTAAACGAAGAGTATAATAGAATTATGGAATCAAATAAAAAAAGTTTATATAAATCAATTACTTGGCCAGCAGTTCATATTGGATTTGTTGGCACGATGGTCTATTTATTTGAAAAGGCTATAACTGGCGAAGCCCACTGGGAATACGCTGGCACATTTGCAATCATATACACAGCATGTGAAATGGTTGGCTTTTTCTTACATGAAAGAGCTTGGTCTAAATTTGGCGGGAAAATAAAATAATGGGAAAGCACCTAGATAAAATGCAAAGAGCTCTTGCTCAAAGACAGGCTGGCACATACACAAGTGGACAAAAAAAGCCTGGATCAATGAATATTAAAAAAACTGGCTATAGGGGACAGAAAGCAAAGGGCTCTAAGTAGTGTTTGAAGATACTTGTCAGTGGTCTAAAGAATGTAGTAATAAAGCAACAAGAATTGCATCAAGAAAAGAAGGACCAATTATAGATATTTGTGACAAATGCTGGCATAAAGAGTTTAAGTCCTAATAAAAATAATATCAAGATTGGATAAAATTGAGATACAATTGGTTTGCAAGGCTAGACGATACAAGCATAGATGGAATGGTACTTTTGTCCGATGAAATTGATCAATACAACTATTACTCTTCATTATTTACATACCACGCACAAGACCCAGACCCATTTATAAAAGCAGCTCGTGTTCTTAATAAGAATCATGTTTTTAAATATATGATTGCAATAAGACCTTATGCAGTGTCCCCAGAGTATTTAGCAATGATGATATCCTCATTTGAAGAGATACATAAAAACAGATTAATGATAAATATTGTTTGTGCACTTGGTCAAAATGAAGAAAATTCATTAGAAAACATGGTAACTCAAAAAGAAAAATTTGATAACCATATTTTTAGACAAGAATACACAAGGAACTATATGAAAAAAATAAGAGAAATTTTACCAAAAGATTCAACTGTAGAGTTTATTATAAGTGCTGCTCAAGACTATGACATAGAGACATCCAATATGTATGCCCATGGCAATGTAATGTTTTACTATGACTTTCTTAAAAATCACCACAAGGTTAAAAATGAAATAAACATGGTTGCGATTATGGCAATTATAAGAGATACCCATGAAGAGGCTGAAGAGCAATACAACGCTATGATCAAAAAAGATCTACAAAAAGATACTATATATGGGACAGAAGATGAAATAGCTGATCAAATTAATGAATTGTCGAATCTTGGAGCCACAGACGTATTAATCAATGCCCATAGGATTCACCAATATAGCGACAAAGTAATGCCACTTATTAATAAATTAGCTGGCAAAAGACAACCCTAGTTCCTCCACCCGACGCATTCTAATCAACCAGATGATATACTTATCTGGTAGGTGGAACTCTAGAACCATCTAAATAAATGACCTATAGGAGAATAAAATGACAACAAATGGAATTAATGGCGGAGGCTTTGAAGCCGCTACACCAGCAGGAACAAATGATATCAACGCACACTACTCAGACAACACAGGATCAGCATTTCCTGTAACTGACAAGTCAACACAAGATGGTGCTGGCGTAGGACAGAGTGGTAAGTAATATGGAAAACATTAAAGCAGAAACACCAGCAGCTCCAGTTGCACCAGCAGCTCCAGTTGCACCAAAATCAGCAGTACCAGCTCCAGGAACACCTGAATTTGCTGCATGGGCATGGGAAAATAGAAACGGCTAATGTGTTACGAATGTGGATGTGAAACCCTAGGAAGCACTATGGGTGGAACGCAGGCAAACATTGTTGATGTTTCAAGAGATGGAGACTCAGGTTTGACATTAAGCATGAGCTCAACTCCAGAGCAGACAAGACAATTTATAAATGAGTAATTTTAAAAAAGAAAATGGTACTGGCATGGAAGCACCACCAACTGGCGGTGCACCTGCTGGCGCTGTTACTAGCAGAGAAGCAACAAAGAAGCAGCCAAGACAAGGCATGAGGGTGGATACAAATAAACATGGTATTAGAAGAGAAACAAGCCTGATACCTAAGCCACCTAAGAAAACTGGTAGAAAGAAGATCTAGCCGATGTGCATCAAGTGCGGTAGCTGTTATAAAGAACATGAGCGCACAATAGATGACGCAGTAGATTTTATTGAAGACTTGGATTATAAAAATTAGAAAATTGCTAAATGGATCAACCGTCTTTGAATTAGATGAGGCGGTTGATCTAATTATACACACTAAAGCCCCAGGTAAATATAAGGTTATAGACCTAGAAACGGGCGAAGAGTATGTAGGCTCAGAGATTAAAAATGAAAGCTTTGCCCCAGTCTTAATAGAAAAAGTTAACAGGGGGAAAATCGGTCAATGGATTAAAATAAAAGCAAAACAATCTATTGACCAGGTCGAATAACTATTGTATAATAGGTAGTATACACAATGTATGCTATAAACAAAAGAAAGAATATTATGAAAACAATCGGAGATAAACTCAATCAATTTTCAGTTGTTGGTGTTAAGCCAGCAAGACTTGATTATGCAGAAGATGCATTTGAAACCTTAACAGAAAAATCATTTCCTGGAAAATGGAAAGTAATTGTTTTTTACCCTAAAGACTTTACGTTTGTTTGCCCAACAGAAATTGTTGCATACGACAAGCTATCAAAAGACTTTCATGACAGGGATGCAGTTCTTATGACTGGGTCTACAGATAATGAATTTTGCAAAATTGCTTGGAGAAATGCACATGAAGACCTAGCTAAGACTAATTCCTGGTCTTTTGCAGATCAAATACGTGGATGGCAATGGAATGATCAGACAGAAGAATCAACTGCTGGCCTAGCAGAACAACTTGGTATTTTAACACCACAAGGAGTTGCACTACGTGCTACATTTATTGTAGATCCAGAAAACATCATCCAGCATGTAACTGTAAATAACCTTGACGTCGGCAGAAACCCAGAAGAAACATTACGTATTCTAGATGCACTTCAAACAGGAGAGCTATGTGCATGCAATAGAACAATTGGTGGAGAAACTCTATAATGACTTGGGTAGACCAGCTTAAGGATTCTCTTCCAGAATATGCTAAAGACATCAAGCTAAACCTTGATGCAGTAATTAATAGATCAACTATTGATTCAGAGCATGCCATGTATCTTTCTATCGCTGCAGCATTTGCAACTGGTAACGGTAAGCTTCTTGCCTTCATTACAGCAAGCGCAACAGATGATGTTGAAAGAAATGCAGCCCTTACTGCTGGTGCAATTATGGCACAAAATAACGTATGGTATCCATATATTGAGATGGCAGATGATCAAAATTTATCTGGGCTACCAGCACAGCTTAGAATGAATTCTATCGCTTCCCATGGGGGCACTACAAAAGCAAAGTTTGAAGCATATAGCCTTGCATCTTCTATTATTGGTAAATGTCATTTCTGTGTAAAAGCACATTATGAAACGTTAAAGCAAGAAGGATATTCAACCGAGCAGCTGCGTGACATTGGCAGAATCGCAGCAACAATTAACGCTTTGTCAAAAATACTATCCGCTTAACCAAGAAATGGTATAATTGGGTAAATACATATTGAAAAGGGAGACATCATGTCAGAAACACAGGTAGTCAGTCAGCTCGGAGGAAAGCTTCTCGGAGGAGGAGGAACTGGCATTTGGCAGTACGATAACTTTATATCTAAAGAAGAGTGTGAAGAGCTAATTAAATTTTTCAATGCTAATTCTGAAGAGTGGAGATACATTTGTTTTTATGGATCTTATGGTATGCACGTAGTTTCTCCTTTTGATAAAGAGCATGGAACTACAATAACAGAAGAATATATGGCAAACCTTCGTGCAAGAATGGTTCAATATGTTTCTGATGCCGCGGGGCGTCCGATGAAAATTAACAGCATGCATGCACAAAAATGGGAACTTGGAGCTTATGCAAATGACCATTCGGATAGCTCAGATCTAGATGGAAATGATATGGGCTGGAGTGACAACAAACAGTACGCTGGTATCTACCTTAATTCTCAACCAGATTACAGTGGCGGAGTTTTAAAGTTTAGAGATCATGGTTTAGATGTTATTCCTCCTGCTGGCTCATTTGTTTCATTCCCAGGCGGACCAGAAAACATCCATAGCGTTACAGAAATAACTGGCGGAACAAGATATACTATTGTTATTTTCTGGGACTATGCTGACGCATGGTATTCAGAAGCAGAGCTACAAGAAATGGAACGGATGATTCTTAAAGAAAGAATTCATCAGTACCAGCTTAAGAGACAATGGGCTCTAGGAGAAGCTCACCCATTGCTAGAAGATCCTTATGCAGGTCTAGATGATGATTCAAAGTTACCAGAAGGATTTAAAGAAAGCTTGACTATCGGAGACATGAAATCAAATGCCCGTAGAAATCAAGAGAACGCAGTAAAAGAAGGCCGCGTCCCAGAGGGAGTGGTAAATGACATGATAATATCACAGGAGGAAGAAGTATGATTACAAAAGCAGGTTCATCAGGAATTGACTCAGAAGGTGTAGCATATGATCACGCCTTTACAATAGAAATTGGAAGAGTTTCATATACATTATGCGGAGAAGATAAATATCAGGTTACGCTTAATCTTAACTCGTCAGAGGGTCATGAAGAGATCGCACCAGAAATTCGCACAATGTCTTATGATGATTTGAATAATTGGTTCCTAAACCCAACACCAGAGTACTACAATACAACTATAAAAAATAGCTAAGGAGTAGTCCTTGAAACAGCTTTATTTTTTGCATATACCAAAAACTGCAGGAAAATTTGTAGGAAAATGTGTGCGTGATTCTTTATCTGAAACAGATTTAAGGATATATATAAGCACACACTATCCAAATGAATTTAATGTTTTTGATAAAGCTTATGTTTCTGGTCATTTTGGTACTTACCCTATTGAAAAAAATCCATCAATGGATGTAGCATGTCTGCTAAGAAATCCAATAGATGCAAGGGTTAGCTACTTTAATTTTATTTATAAATATCAAATGGTAGGCAGACCAGAATACGATGCCATTTATACTTATTTAGATAAACTTAAATATTATTTATTTAATGATCCCAATTATGCACTTCATAATAACTATCAAGCAAGATTTATATGCAACCCTGCAGATGAAAAGTCTTTTAGCTTAAAAGGATTTTATGAAAATTATGGGGATGACTTAATGAAAGAGATTGGTTTTCATGAGGGTAAAGCATTTACTTGGTTTGTAGGGAATGATAAAACTTCTTTAGATTTAGCAATGAGTAATGTCAAATCATTTAATATTGTAAATACTGCTGAACGTTTGGACCTATTTATGGATAAAGTAAATAGATGGTTTATTGAGAATTATAATATAGAGATAGATTATAACCTATTAAATAAGGTAAATACCTCCTCAACAGAATACAAGGGAGTTGTATATACAACTAAAGATTTGATAGATATGCTCACAACAGATGAAAAAGAGTTGATTGTAAAGAATAATTATATTGATTATGCAATATATTCTTATGTTAGTGGCAAAGAGTTGTTGGGGGATAACTGAGCAATGATAAATAAAGCAGATAAAAATTATAATTTTATATACTTTAAAGAGTTTAATATAGAATTAATAAAAGAAAAGTGTATCGCATTAAAAGAGGAGTGGCTACTAGACCAGTCGAGGCAAAATATGCAGTACCCAGAAAGAAGAAATCCTCATCTTTATACAAATACATACATTGTTCAAGACCACCATTTATTTTGGCAAAATGGTGAAAAGTTTTTACCCACACTGAAAGATCCAGAAATATATGAATTAGTAATGCCAATTATAAAAGAATTACAAGAAAGAATTTGTGGTAAAGCTGCTAGAGTACTGCTAATTAAACTTGAAGGTAATAAAAATGTAACAGAGCATACCGACTCAGGAGATTATCTTAATACAGTAAGAAGATTTCATATACCAATAATAACTAATGATAAGGTTTATTACACTGTAAATGGTGAAAAGATTCACATGAAGGCTGGGGAGTGTTGGGAGATAAACAATAGAAAGCCACACTCGGTAGATAATGATAGCGATGAAGAAAGAATACATTTGCTTATAGACATAATGCCAGAATCAGAATTTAGAACATACGACTCCTTGTTACCTGAATCTAAGATTAAAATAATAGAAAACTTTATATCAGAAGAGGACGCACAATCATTCATTGATTATATAAACAACAACTATTTAAATAATTATAAATTTACAATAGGTAAAAAGGCTTTAGCTGCAGGCAATCTCAGGTATCAATCCAATGTCCCAGAAGAGTTCGCTTTATCAGATCATGAAGAAATGAGTGATCTTATTAAAAAATATAGCGATAAATTTTTAAATGAATGCTATAATTTTTTTAAAGATGATTTTGAATTATACCTAACTGCGTTTTGGATGACAAGGTTTGAAAAAAATACAAAGCTGCCATTTCATAACGACAATCATGAGGGCGCTGAGCACCTTTTTAGAAGTGGTGTAATATACTTAAACGATGATTATGATGGCGGTTACCTAAAGTTTTTAGACCATAGCTTAACCTATAAGCCAAAAAGACTGAGCCTAGTTATATTTGATTCAGAGTATATGCATGAGATAACAAATATTGTATCTGGTGCTAGAATGGCACTACCTATATGGGCAACAAAGAATCCAAAAAAATGCATACTTTAATGCCGTCATTAAAGCTATTTAATAACTTTATAGAAAAACAAGACATTGATTTTCTAATCAAGTGGATAGACAATAATTGTCATGATCAAAAAAAATTTAGACATAGGGTTGGCATTGCTTTCGACAAGGGTCTAGCGGTTAGAGCGATATTCCCAGACGAAAAGCCTCCATCTATGTTTAAAGATTTAGAAGATATAATTACTAGATGCTCAAATAAGTTTATGGAAATTCAAAAAGAACATATGGATGACGGGAAAGACCACTATTTCTACGGAGTTTCAATAACCAAACTATCTAAAGACATCCAGCTAAGGATTCACCAGGATGTACATAATGATTTCTCTACCCTATCTTACAGTGCAGTTTTATATTTAAATGATAACTATGTTGGTGGAGAAGCTTCTTTTTTAAAAGACTTCGTGCCGTTTTCTGATTTTCCTTTATACGATGATAGCATGGGCGGAATAACATTCAAACCGTCAGCAGGAGATCTTTCTATATTCCCATCAGACTTATGGCATGGAGGAAAAAAAGTTATTGATGGAGATAGATATGCAATAATATTTTGGTCTACTACTGAAAAAGAATATGAGTTTGCTGGATTTGATTCAGATAAAGTTTTAGCAAAAATTAATACAAAGGCAGCAGAGCTTGGGTATAACTAATGGGGGAAAGATGATAAAGTCAATAAGGTGTAAGTTGTTTGGACACAAGATAATAACTGCTGGTTCATGCCCATTTACTGGTAAATCATATAATGCATGTAAAGTTTGTGACAGATTGTTTGAGCAATAAGATGAAAGAGTATCTTGATGAAAATGTTTATGTTGTTAGAAATTTTTTATCTTATGAAGAACTTTCAATACTATTAGAAGAATCGCATGAGCCATCTGGTTGGGAGATAAGGGGCGGAGATAAAAACCCAATGCAGAATGTATGGAATAAGTTTATAGAAGGAACTAATAAAATTATTTTCTATAAAGATGGTGGAATATTTAATAAGATAGAGTCTCTAATGAATACAGATATGATTAAATATAAGAAAGCATATGTTTTACAAAAAATGACAGAAATGCCAGTTGAAGAAAAAACAGCTTTATTTTGGCACTATGAAAATAAAAACAATCATCTTGTCGCTGGAAGCTTTGTGCTTTATTTGAATGACGATTTTGAAGGAGGAGAGCTTGTCTTTAAAAACAATGATATTCTTGTAAAGCCAGAGGCAAACATGTTCGTGTTTATTCCCGCAGGCGAGGATTACACACACTCAGTTAATAGTCATCAAGGTAATGATAGATTAACCTATTACGGGGTGTCCTTTTATGAACAAAATTAATGGTACAATTGTAATATGAAATTAGAAAAGACTATTGTTGACGGAGATCTGTGGTACATAGACAACTTCCTGACAGAAGAAGAGATTGATCTTTTTAAGCCATACATGTATGATAAAAACGAATGGTACGTTACCATGAGGTCCCCATATAAAAATGTTTTAAATAAATTTATTGGCGCCGAAGTAATGCTTGATGATGAAAAAAATGTAACAACCATACCAGGGCCACAAGACAAAATACCTGAATGGTTCTATCCAATATTTGATAGAATAAGAGAGGTTTTGCCATTTGGTCATTATCCACAGGCTGCAACGCTACAAACATTCAAGGGAATGACACAGCAGCAAGCAAAATCATTATTGATTCCAAAGTATCAAGAAAAATATATTGATAAAGAAATTGACTTTGCTTTTGACTGGCATTATGAAAGAGTTCCAGACTACAATGACAATATAGCAAGATCATTTAGTGTTTATTTAAATGATGACTTTAAGGGCGGGGAACTAGAATTTAGACATAAAAGCTATAAGATAAACCCAAAGCCAGGAAGATTTGTTTCCATACCAGTTGCACCTGAATTCGAACATAAGGTTGCTTTTGTAGATGGTAATGATAGACATACCTGGTATGGTGCAATTTTTGATACAGAAGATTTAGCAATGTATAGTGAGCCAGGAAACTGTTAATTAACATTAATACATTTATTTAAGGCTATGCCATAAATTTTATTTTGCTCAGTTAGATCAAATTGTGTCATATCAATATTTCCATAGGTATCAGATGTTTTGCTGGATACAAGATATTTACTTCCTGCATAATCTTTAAGATTTGTTTTATAAAGTAATCCGTTGTCTATAAGATTAAAGTAATTAAATAGATATTTAATTAAATTGTCAGTATTATTGATTAAATCATTGTAGTCTATCAACATATATGAGTCATTAATTAAATTTTCATAAAATATTTTGTAAGCTTCTGGGTAATCATTGAAAACTTTACCTGGTTCGTAGTGTTTTTGCATTGCATATTTTGATCTTAAAGTATCATTAGGATTTCTTACTATAGAAATAATGTATTTATTAAAAACTTTTTCTTTATCATGAGTAGAGTTTAAAATAAAACCAGTTTTTTGATTAATCAGCTCTTTTAAGTACTTAGAGCCAGATCTAGGATAAGTTAATAGCATACGATTATTAATATCTCTCATATATAATTATACCACTTGCACCATTGACTATTCAGGATATATTTAGTATACTTAAAATATGAAAGAGCCTAAAATTATGAAAATGGACTGGCGCTCACTCGGTTACTGGCCAGTATATAAAGATGGTAAACTTACATGGGAAAAGGATCCAGATGTCCAAGATGAATGATGGTTTAGATAGGTCTATGCGTCTTAAACTGGTCATAGAGGATATGTTAAAAGATATTGACATGAGCGGGGAAGAATGGAATGACCGTGATAAAGACGGAGTTGCGTATTGGGAGAAATGGAATAAGAATGATTGATTGGTTAGTTCATAAATTATTTTGGTGGGCACCACTTCGCAAAGCTATCTTTGAAGAAGTACATATGTATGACCATTTGTCTGATGTATTTACTGGTTCAGACTTAACAGATATAGCTTCATGCAGCTGGATGGAAGGCGATATGTGGTATGGTTGGACATATGATAGTAACGCCAAGCGTTATTACTTTGATGATATTGGCAATAAATCTCTCATTGGATTATGGGAAGATCAATGGTTAAAAGAGGCCGAACAAGATGTCAAAATGGATTAAAATAGTTGGTGAAGCAGCACACAAGTGTGACCTGCCATGGGCCATAAACGCTCATACAATGTCTGGAACACACCTTCAAAAAAGGCATTCAGGATCAATTTGGGAATGTGATTGTGGGGAAAGATATGAATGGGACGGAAAAGATTTTAGCGGACCCATGTAATGAAAATAGAGTTGAGTGCCTTTTGTGTTCATTGTAATGAAAGCGTAAAAGGAAGGTTAACCGAGATGGTTGTCTTAGATTCAGGTAATTGGTTACACATAGGAGAGTGCCCAGTTTGCTATCTTGAAATTAAGCGAATTGTCCCCAAGGACAGTTCAGGTTCCTATAATGGTCGTAGAGCAGTTTCCGAAACTGATAATGAAGGTCCGATTCCTTCACCTGAAGCTTGATAGGAGAATAAATGGATATAGTTTATGATAAGATAGCTTTTTTTAGAAATGCTTTGCCTAATCCTAAAGAATGGTTAGATAAAGTAGAATTAATAGAAGACGATTTAATTAGTGCATGGATCCCATGGCAGTCTAACCCTGATGATGGAACTACTCCCTATGTTTATGGAGATAGGAAACATTTGCTATTAAAAGACTCTGAAAGCAATAAAGAGTCTGCGGCCTTAGTTAAGCAAGTAATAGATGCAATGGTAAACTGTGCAGAACAATATGCTAAAGAATATAGTATAAATATACCAATCGATTTAGGTTCAGCCTGTGTGCTAAATAAATATAAAGAAAATGAAGTTATGGGACAACATGCTGACTGGAATGAGCATCAAGATATGCTTGAATATTCATTTGTTGTTTATATTAATGAAGACTATGAGGGTGGCGAGTTATATTTTAAGGACTTAGATGTGACAATAACCCCAGAAGCAGGAAGCATAGCTTTGTTCCCAGCTAAACTTCCATATTCTCATGGATCTAACCAGCTAATAAGCGGCAGAAAAGTATTTATACCTCATTTCTGGAGAAATGTAAAGTCATAATGAGTTGGCACGATAGCCCTTTGGCCAAACATTGGCAATCAATGACATATCAGTATGGTTGGAAGTGTAAGTGTGGTGAAGAAATTCATGTAACGACCCTAAATCTTAAAACTATGCCTGAGTGCCTAATGTGCGATAGCCATATGTACATGACATACTCAATCAATCCAGCTGGGGAAATATGGATGAACGCAGCATTGCTTCTAGAAGAGGACTACGAATAGGTGGGTAAACATTGGGAAGATAAATCTCAGTGGATAACACATTGCCCAATATGTTTTTGTGCAACCACACATAATCTACTAGACTTTCATTTACAATATCATGAAATTCAGACCCCAATTAGTGAAATCGGCGACGGTAGAGGGATCCCAGTCAACTACGTTGACACATTTAATGATATAATAGATATCTAACGATAAGGATATAATATGTGGTGGTCATGGATACTAGCCATAATCGGCGTAGCAGGTATATATTTTGTAGGCAGAAAAGATAAATGGGGATGGTTTGTCCTTCTATTTAACGAATGTCTATGGATAACATATGCAGTAATAACAAGCCAATATGGATTCATATTCTCAGCCATAGCATATGCAGCAGTATATATTAAATCATACATTCATTGGTCTAAAGAGCCTGTAAACAAAATACATCTATAAGGAGGATATAATGTCAAAAAAGAAGATAAAGCTTCCACTTAGATTTTGGAAGAACCCAATTAGATACATAAAGTTTCATAAAGCACTAAATAAAGTTAAGAAGTCAATGTAATGGCCTACTCAAGATTCTTTGATAGCGACATATATATCTATCCACATGTTGGTGGCTGGATTGAATGTCAGGCTTGCTACCTTAATGAGCCCACAGATCAATACTCATTGTTCTCTATGTCTGAAGAAATACATGATGATGGTCATTTAATATCTCATGTTAGGGAACATATCAATGCTGGTCATGATGTGCCAGAAGGACTGCTAGAGCAAATTCTAGATGATCCAGATAGATACGGTGTGAGTGCTGCCCCTGATGGTTATGAATTGGGCGGGGAAGCTTAAGTAGTATAATAGTACTATAAGGGTAAGTATCCTTATATTAGAGAAAGAAATACAATGTCAACTCCAATGTGCAAAACATGCTCAATAGAAACAAATAGAGCAGCATGGAAGAATTATCCAGATATGTTAGATTTATGTAAGATGTGCAAATCCTTTCAGGCGTCCATAAATCATACAATAGAATCAGCTGAAAAGGTAAGAAAGAAAGCAGCAGCAATTGGCAAGCAGATGGAAAACAAAACAGTTAACTAGGATTATGGTATAATTTATTTATGGAAAACAACGACAACATTGAATTAACAGATGAAGAGATCTCAAAGGGATATGAATCAGATAACCCAGATGAAGATAAATGGGACAACCTAGAAAAGGCTTGCTGGAGCGGATACAAGCAGGTTGGTATGAAAGATAAGGGCGGAAAGAAAGTCCCTAACTGCGTACCAGTAAAGAAGTCTCTATTCGGCACAGAAGGACCTCAGACACTCATTCCAAGGAATAAGTAACATGGGTATCTTAGACAACCTTGAAGCCTATCTGGAGGCGGAAGAGACAGAGAAGTGCCATTATTGTCAGGCTGTAGCTAAATATAATGATCTTGCAGAAGTAGATCAAACATACCAGATAGTGGGCGTATGTGCATGTCATTCATTTAAAGGTTTATCTTCATAATATAGGTCCCAATTAGTGAAAAAGTTCGGCGGTAGAGACCATATTGTCACTACGTGACTTAAATGCTACAATGAATATACATGTTAAAGCAAAGACTAAATAAGCTATTTAAGCCTTACAAAGCTCAATTTGATAGATGCCCAATCCGTATTAAGATCATAGCCATATTGTGCGTTATGTACCTATCTGTACCAATTGACCCATTTGATATACTATTTCCCTGGGTGGCATTTGCAGATGATCTATTTATAGCGGGCATCCTATTAAAGATTCTGCACAAATACGGCGGGCTGGAAGAAGAAGTCCTAACCTCACCAATAGAACTATTAAGAGATGTATTTAATAGAACCAAGAAGAAATGATATAATAGAACAATGATAACTATAATACTAATAGCACTTACATGGTACCTAACTAAGGTATATTATACCAAGACTCTAAAAGTCTCAATCTATGATTTAGAGCAGCATAACCTAATGCAGGCTACCTGTAGCAAATGTGCTCAAACTCTTGTGATCCATATGGATGATATGCGTAACCCATTTTATTGCCTAGGCTGTAAAACACTGAGATAATCTATGGATAAATTCGAATCATCATATAATAAGTTTGCTAAAACTGAGCCATATAAGGTAGCATGTAGCAAATGTCTGATCCTATTTTATAAGGCTAATGATGACCCATTTGTGTGTCTGGAATGCTCAGTAAGATAGAGCATAACCTAGTTGACTAGGATACTATAAATATAGTATAATATATTATATGGCTGAAGCAAAAATACCAGGATATAAACAAAATCCACCAGACTGGTGCGATGATTGTAAATCTGCTGGAGGCGAAGAGTGTCCAGATTGTGGATGCACTCATAATTGTTGAAAGGCGGGAACAGCAAGTAATGGCAAAAAAACGGAAGTTCAATTGGGATCAACAGCTTCAATATGCCCAAGAAGCATTAGATAAGAATAAAGCCCTAATAGAGTCTACATCTAGAGGAACTAATGCAAATAAGGCTTCATCTTGGTCTAGAAGACCATCTAAGAATAAGAGCCCATTGCAATAAATTAGCTCCTAACTCCTATATCCCCCTCCCTTTTATCTCCTTTCTATCAGCCTCCTAGAGGCTTATTTAGTGGAGTAAAGTGGAGCATAGTGGAGAATTTATACTATAAACAACATATCATATACTATAGTTATATCTATATAAACATACATATGTAATGATTCAAGGGTAACAGATGCGCCCCGTAATGTCAATAGCATTTTTGTCCATTTTCCTCCATATACGCAGCATATTGATCCATATTTGTCAATAGAATTCATGAGGAATTTTGATCTATTTTGCCATATTCTCTACACATTTGTCGACATTCTATATGTATCTTAAATCATTTAGACATATTGTGTAGCAAATTTCAGGGATTTTGTCAAGGCCTTCGTAAATAGAAAATTTTTCCCTCAGCTATAAATTTCAGGGATTTTGATCATGTGGTCGTAAACGAAAAAATTTGCCCTCATGCCCACACATGCAAAAAATCCACAGGATGTGGATAATCCTGTGGATAATTTGGGCTAGATATGTTTATCTATCTAACCAGGCATTCTCATATTCATTGTCATATGCCTAATTGATTAAATTAATTTCATCAAACTCTTTATCTTCATACTCTCTCTGTACTCTATAAGACTGAGGTATGGATTTAAATAGTTCCTTCTTTGTTTTAGGAAGTTTAAGAAACTCAAACTCCTTGTATTCTTGTATCTGTAGTATTGCTTCATTTAGTTCATTGGCTAGATAGGTTCCTTCTGATTCCACCCCGTCATAATCGTTGTTCCCGTGACGAAGCGATACTTCCTTGATAACTTGCGCTACAAGTTCCATTAATCTATCTAATGTATAGTACGGTTGATTAGCCATGTATCGAGCCATGATTGCTGGATTGAACCAATGGTCTTCTGTTAGATTAATCAGTTGTTCTGCTAACTTGATTTCGTTTGACTTACTCATTTTCCGCCTTTCGTTAACTGTCTATTATACCAAAATGAAGCAGGGCTGGCAATGCCCACGGATCCCACCGCTATCGCCAGCCCCACACTTGGGTCCTTACTTGGCCTTGTTTGTTGGCTCTGCTGTAAAGACAATACCCTTTTGTACAGCCTCCTGGAGAGCTACCTTTGCTGCTCCTGAGAAACGTCCACGGACGCCTACTGTAATGCCTTGCTGCTTTAGATATTCACGCTTTGTTGTCATTTGTTTTTATCCTTTCGAGATAATTGGTTTGATTTAATTATAGCAACTTTCCACGATTTTGTAAATAGTTGCCTTAAACAATTTTTCCTGCCCTTATGTTTAATTAGTTTGTTCAATACGATCTTTAATTAATTCAGCAATGATGTTATGGGCCTCAATGTTTTCGGTTTCGCTGCCACCCCACAAAAGCTTTTGGGCTTTGTTTAATTGATCATTGATGTACACGTCACTCATCTTCATCTTCGTCCTCTTCCTCTTCTTCCTCTGGGTCCACAAGGTACCCACGGTTTAACATCCATTCATGCACATCGTCATTAAGTTGTTCTGAACCATACTCTAATGAGAAGCCTTGTCCAGCCTCTACAGCCTCACACAGGTGGTCCCACATCTGTTCCTCTGTTACTGTACAGATGTAGTCCCCGTCTTCCATTTTGTACTTGATGATGTCCCATGTCCACAGCCAAACCAAGGAGAGACCTAGGTCGGTGGTACTGAGAATGTCAATACATTTATTTAGTTTATTTCTATCGCTAGGCTTCATCTCGTGCTCCAATCGCAAATGATAGTTGATATGTTAGTTGGTATAGTTCGACCAAGGTGTCTAGTCGTCCCTCACATTCTGTGCGGACCATAGAATCCATTGCCTCTTCAGACAATGTCTCTTGTTCTAATGCGTCCGCTAAATCTTGCTCTGCAATGAGCATTAGATTCTTTAGTTCTCCGTGCAAGATATCAAGTCCTGATACTCCTGCATTAACCATACGTTGCAAATGGGGCGGGAGCCCGATGTCTTCAGCATTCATTAATATATCCTTTCGTTGTCATTCATTATATCAGTAGCCACTGACAATAAATGCCTGGTTGCTATAATCTGTCCATTTAAAGATATGTCTTCAATCTCTAATGACTGATAGTCCTTTGAATCCATGTTATATTCAAACTGAGACATTTCTTCTTGAACCCGTTCTGAATCTTGTTCTAAACTAATTAGATGTATCTTCATATATTCTAGGAAAGCCGAGGATTTAGTCATTAGTTATACCATACTCCTTTAACATCATAGAAAAATATTTATCACGCTTTTCATCGTCCCACCCGTTTTCCATGGCGGTAGTTGAAACTGCTTCTTTTATTTGAGTTCTCAACATAACCATTTGAATAGCATTCATTAGTCAAAATACCCTTCTGCCCATAGTCCCTCTAAGAAATCCTGAGCTTTTCTTAAGTTAGTTGTTTCTTCATATGTTAATTTTGGGTGGGGACCCAAAGCAACAGCAATAGCAATAATCATTTGATCTAAATCCTCTTTGGTATAACCTAACATTACTTCTCCTCATCCCATTCTAGATAATACTGGTCACCTGGTTTCAAATCATAGAATAGATTAAATCTACCCTTTAAATAATTACTATCAGACATTTCTGCAAATCTAAAATCTGCAAATAGTTGGCCCTCGTCAAGATTAGAATTAACCCAATCTTCTACAAGCATTTCTCCTATCTCTTGATAGGTTAAATCTATTACCATTTGATTTTCATTTTCTAAGAAACTCATGCTTCCACCTTTTCTGTAGATTCCAATAGTACCATGTGGGTCTGACATTCTTTCATAGCCTCTTCATCTTGCCATGAACCTTCATTACATTCAGAGCAGAATTCACCGCAATCATTCTCGCAATACTCAACACAATCAAAAGACTGGCAAGCATAGCAACGTGTCTCATAACTAATTAGTTCTTTAACATCACCACGTACAATCTCATACTCCCCACCCCAACCTGTTTCTTCTTCATACTCTAATGTGAGCAGGCAGTTCGGAACAAGATTAGATAGTTTAGTTAAGATAGTTACAGCAGGTGACCAAGCAGTCTCATACTTATAGACAACCCAATTGTCATCACCTTCTGACTTATATTCAATTAGTTCTGTGTTTGGATATTCATCTCCGTCACGGACGGCAACATCCCATTTAGTTCCCCAATTAGAATTATTCCATGAGTACCAATCCTTTTGAGTCTTGGCAAACTCAACAGATTTGCGGAACCAATCAGGGTCATTCTTCATATCAACATCACCACGTGAAGGCTGGCATGCATATTCCTCATCAGTAATACCCTCATCTTTATATGAGTGGATGTTAAAGAAAGCAAAGACAGGATTAGAATAACTTACCTGTTGAATTTTGGTGGGGAATCCCGAAGAACTAATATCACCCATACCAAATGTCTCTTGTGCTAATGTAAATGGAGCATTCAATCTATCTTTAATCATATCTACCTCAGACTTAGGTCCTTGGATAGTTAATGTGTTATAACACCAATTTGGCATTTTATATCCTTTCGTTGATATGTGATTATTATATACTAGACCACTGACAAATACTTATCAATTTTCCTTATTTCATCTTCTCTTTTTTTACTCTTATATTTTTTTACAATTTTTTTTCTAGCATTTGAGCAGGCAAACCATCCTTTATTTTTAGTGCTCAAATAGATCAAAAGTACATCTCCGCATATAGAGCATTCTCCTATTTGATTAGATTTAATAGATTTGTCTTGTTTAGTAATATGATGAGCATTGCTATCAGTTGTTACTATTACTCGATTCCCCTCAATTTTTATTGCCATTAGAGAATTATATATGAGACCACTGACATTTGGAATAGAAAGCTTCTGTGATTCCCGCCACATAGTGGCCAAGATCACAAAATTCCAGGGGATTTAAATTTGACTTCTTAAATAGAAATTGCTACCCTCTGTCTTTTGCGGGCAAAAAAAATCCCAGCATAAGCTGGGAATGTAAAGGCTGCTAGAGTCTACCAACGAAAGTAAAAAGCTCTGCCTTATTTAACGACTAGGGAAACCTAATAGCCGCACCTCTACTTATAAGAAGGCCCCTGGGCCTACTTAAATTATACCATAACTAGTCGACTGTATTTTTGTACAAAATCGGCTAATGATAAACTAAATACTTCTGTGGTTAGGTCCTCTTCAAACAATGTAAATGTTTTAGCGGTCCAGTTAATTACAGGAATTTTGTGCTCGTTGTCTAGAATTCTATCAACGCTTAAGCCCCAGCCTGTTTCAGACTTCCAGTCTTCTCCAATTAGATTAGAGATAGCAATACGTGTGGCATATGATT
>ENA-ORFA01000231-ORFA01000231.1-marine-metagenome-genome-assembly--contig:-NODE-231-length-24241-cov-4.178075_pt1 | contig 24241 bp, 26 predicted proteins | sample MGYA00248621_ERZ508587 | MGnify/ENA primary metagenome ERZ508587 (study PRJEB26250, sample SAMN06266239) | marine metagenome | isolation source: Columbia River Estuary | place: USA:Columbia River Estuary... | reverse complement strand
TTTTTTATTTTATTTAGATAAGATTTACTTTTTTTTGAAACGATTAAAAATTTTTTAATAATTAAACTAGAAGCTACAAAAGGAATCGCAAGACCCAGCGAATAAACGCCTAATAATAATACTCCTTTATATATGGAATTTTCCATTGAAGCGTATGCTAGGATTGAACCAAGAATTGGACCAATGCAGGGAGTCCAACCAAATCCAAATCCTACTCCAACTATAAATGGAAAGAACAGATTGTTAGAATATTTTATATTATAATTACCAAAATTTTTATTTAAAAAATTAATTTTTATTAATTCTAATAAATAAATACCAAAAAAAATTATTACTATTCCAGAAATAATTGATAAAATTTGAGAGTTATGCAGTAAGAAACTTCCAATAAAAGTAGCTGTTGCTCCAAGAGAAATAAAAACTAAAGAAAAGCCTAAAGAAAAAAATAAAGATTTTTGTAATATAAATTTTTTAGATTTTAGATCTAGATCATTAAGTGTGGTTCCACATATAAATGAAACATAACCTGGAATTAAAGGAAGCACACACGGAGATATAAAACTTATAATGCCAGCAAAGAAAGCTATAGAAAGCGATACAATCATTAAGCTTTTTACTCGAGACCTAGTAATTTATCTAACTTTTTTTCTTGGTCTAATTTATGAATTTTATCACAATCACCAATGTGAATATTGTCAGCAAATATTTGAGGAACAGACCTTGCGCCATTTGCCATAGCAGACATTTTTTCTCTCAAAGCCTCATCATTAGACACGTTGATCTCAGAGAATTTAATTTTTTTTTTATTTAATAATGATTTTGCTTTTACGCAAAAGGGACAATAATTTGTTGTGTATATTTCTATTTTTTTCATAAAAAAGTGGGGCGTTCTGTTACCCGGTGCCCCGGACCGTGCTTATCTAATTAATAAATTAATTAGGCAGCGAGAGCAAATTGTTCATTTGCGTTTATATTTTAGTCCTTTGCGGTGGTACTATACCGGACGAAAGAAAAGCCTTTAGACATTAGTCGATTCTATTTCACCCCCATAAGTTGAAATTGGTGGAGGTGCAGGGTACCGCCCCCTGGTCCTCAATGTTTATTACGAATCTCGTTTATCGTCATAGTTGGAAAACCAACATTAATAATATAAGACTTTGAATCGCTAAATTAAAGATATATTTAAAATCTAAGCTTTTCGCAGACAATGGAACTAACTTCAGAACAAAAAAAAGAAATTCAAGAACAGCAATCACAAAGTAATTCTACAAAAAGAGTAACCTCACCCGAACTTGAAAAGGTTCTTTATGAAGCAATTCCAGTTCTAGATCATGGATTTATAAGAGTTATAGATTACATGGGCGATGATAGTTCAATTGTTCAATCTGCCAGAGTTTCTTATGGAAAAGGAACTAAAAAAGTCTCAACAGATGAAGGTTTGATAAGATATTTAATGAGGCATTGGCATAGCACTCCATTTGAAATGTGCGAGATCAAGTATCACGTAAAGCTTCCAATTTTTATAGCAAGACAGTGGATTAGACATAGAACGGCTAATGTAAATGAGTACTCAGCAAGATACTCTATATTAGATAAAGAGTTTTACATTCCAGCAAAAGAGCAATTATCGGCGCAGGCAACTAATAATCGACAAGGTCGAGGTGATTTGATTACGGGCGAACAAGCCGATGAAGTTCTTAAAATTTTAAAAGATGATGCGGTAAGAACTTATGACAATTATGAAAAAATGTTGAATGAAAGATTTGATGGAACAATTATTGATGAAAAAAAATCTGGTCTAGCAAGAGAACTTGCAAGAATGAATTTAACATTAAATTCATATACTCAGTGGTATTGGAAAACTGATCTTTTAAATCTCATGAATTTTTTATTTTTAAGAGGAGATAGCCATGCACAGTATGAAATTAGAGTTTATGCAGAAAAAATGTTAGATACAGTTAAAAAATGGGTTCCAATCACTCATGCAGCATTTTTAGATTATAGAGTTGGAGCTGCTCATTTATCATCAAAAGGATTAAAAATTGTAAAATCAATGATTAATGGAAATAAAATTAGTTATGAAGATTCTGGACTTAGTAAAAGAGAGTGGAATGAATTAATGGAAGTAATAGATAAAAAAAATCTTATAGTTAATTAATTTTTTTTGTAATTTTGTTTGCAATTTCTAAGAATATTTTTGAAACTTCGTGGTTTTTAAATTGATCTACAAAAGGCGTTCCTTCATCTGAGTTTTTTCTAAGATTAATATTAATTGGTATTTGTCCTAAAAGTTCAATATTAAATTTACTTGCTATATTTTTTCCACCATCTTTTCCAAATATAAAATGTTCAACACCATCATCCGATGTAAAGCTTGTCATGTTTTCAATAATACCTAATATTTTAACATTAGTTCTTTTAAACATTTCAATTCCTCTTTTTACATCAATGATTGCAATATCTTGAGGAGTTGTAACGATGATAGCTCCATCAATATCTATTTCTTGAGAAAAAGTTAAAAGAGCATCTCCAGTTCCAGGAGGCATATCAATAATTAAAAAATCAACATTGTCCCATAAAACTTTATTAGTGAAAGTTTTTATGGTGCTAGCAACCATTGGACCTCTCCATATCATAGGAGTTTCTTCTGAAACCATAAATCCTATGGACATGCATTGAATGTCAAATTTTTTAATTGGAATTAAATTTACACCATCTTCACTTTTTGGTTTTTCTGAAATACCTATCATTTTAGGAAGTGAAGGACCGTAAATATCAGCATCTAAAATACCAACGTTATATTTTAAATTCTTAAGAGCGATTGCAAGGTTAACTGCAATTGTTGATTTTCCAACACCACCTTTGCAACTAGAAACAGCAATAACTTTTTTAACTCCATTTATTTTATTTTTTTTAAATTGAGTTTTAGGAGAAATTTGATCCATAAAATTCTTGCTAAGATTTGCTTCTTTTTCAGTCATTTTGGCGCATTGTAATTTTCTTTTAAATAACCATTTATACCTATATTAATAAGCCAATTTTTTAAAATAATATGTCATTAATTGAGACTAAAAATACTAAAGATATCTTAAATAAAGAATCCCCTTGGGGCGCTCCTAATAAGAATAACAAGCAGCCTAGCTCTAATAATCCTGATGACATGGAGGATTTAGCAAAAAAATTTCAAGATGGTTTAAAAAATATGTTTGGTGGTTCTTCAAAAACCCCAGATGTAAAAAAACCAATTACACTTTTTATAATCGGAGCAATTGCTGTTTGGGCTTTAAGTGGATTTTATAGAGTTGATGCAGACGAACAAGGAGTTGTTTTGAGATTTGGAAAATATACCAACATGACTCAACCAGGATTAAATTATCATCTGCCGTTTCCAATTGAGTCTGTGATGACACCAAAAGTTTCTAGAGTAAATAGAATTGATGTTGGTTTTAGATCATCAAATGAGGGAAGCAGAGGGACAATTGGGGATATTAAAGAAGAAAGCGCAATGTTAACTGGAGATGAAAATATAGTTGATATTAATTATTCTGTTTTTTGGGTGATAAAAGATGCAAGTAAGTATCTGTTTAATATTCAAGATCCAATTGGAACAATTAAAGTTGTTGCTGAAACTGCAATGCGAGAAGTTATTGCCAGAAAAAAAATTCAAACAATTTTAACGCAAGGTAGAGCAGAAATAGAAATTGAAGTTCAAAAAATAATGCAACAAATTTTAGACTCTTATAATAGTGGAGTTGATATTACCCAAGTACAAGCACAAAAATCAGATCCGCCAGCACAAGTAATTGATTCTTTTAGAGATGTTCAGGCAGCAAAAGCAGATAAAGAGCGAGCGCAAAATGAAGCCGAAGCTTATGCGAACGATGTAATTCCAAGAGCTAGAGGAGAAGCTGCTAAAATTGTTCAAGAAGCAGAAGGTTATAAAAAAGAAGTAGTCGCTCAAGCAGAAGGAGAGGCTAGTCGATTTATTGCTATATATAATGAGTATGCCAAAGCAAAAACTGTCACACAAGAAAGAATGTATCTTGAAACTATGGAAAAAGTTTTGTCAGGTGTTAACAAAATTATAATTGATAAGCAGTCAGGCTCAGGCGTTGTACCTTACTTGTCTTTACCAGAATTAAAAAAGAATACTGATGCCCAGTCAAAAAAAAGTGAGGTTAAAAACTAATGTCTGAAAAAATATTAAAAATTTCAATTTTTGTAGCTGTGCTAACTGGTTTACTAATTTATTCAACATTCTTTATTGTAAAAGAAACTCATCAGGCAATTGTTTTACAATTAGGAGAACCAAAAAAAGTTTATAAAGATGCGGGCTTATATTTTAAAATTCCTTTAATTCAAAATGTTCATTTCCTTGATAAAAGAGTAATAGATATAGATGCTCCAGCAGAAGAGGTTATAGCCTTAGATCAAAAAAGAATAATTGTTGATGCTTATGCAAAATTTATAATTAACGATCCATTAAAATTTTATATCTCTGTAGGAAATGAGAGAATTGCTCAATCAAGATTAGCATCAATTATTAACGCTAAAATAAGAGGTGTTTTAGGTAAGGAAAATCTAGTTAATTTGATTTCAACCAATAGAAACAAACTTATGAGTCAAATTACTAAAGATGTCGCTGAAGAGGCTAAAGACTTTGGTATTGATGTTATTGATGTGCGTATTAAAAGAGCAGATCTGCCATCTGCTAATAGTGAGGCAATTTTTAAAAGAATGCAAACTGAGCGAACTCGAGAAGCAAAAGAGTTTAGAGCGCAGGGCTTTGAGGTTGGGCAAACGATTAAATCTATAGCTGATAAAGAAGTTGCTATCATATTAGCTGATGCAAGAAAAACCGCTCAAATTACAAGGGGAGAAGGGGATGGTCTTAGAAACAAAATATTTGCAGAAGCATTCGGACGAGACCCGGAATTTTTTAGTTTTTATAGAGCAATGCAGTCTTATGAAAAATCTTTGATTAGTGGCAGCGAAACATCTTTAGTCTTGTCACCCGATAGCGAATTTTTTAGATATTTCGGCGAGTCTGGCCTTAAAAAAGTTTTAAAAAAATAACTTAATGCTTGAGATTTTAACAGCAGTTGGTTTATTGCTGTTTATTGAAGGTCTTCTCTATGCATTATTTCCAAGCGGTATGAAGAGTATGTTAAATTCCATGAAAGATTTATCCGAACAAAAATTAAGAGTTGGAGGACTTATTTTTGCTATAATAGGTTTTATAATAATAGCTTATATAAAAAAATTTCAATGAAAAATTTTAAAAAATTTTTATTAATTATATTTTGTAATATTTTATTAATTACAAATTTAAATTCAAAAGAAGTACCAGATTCATTTGCAGATTTAGTTGAAAAATTAATACCATCTGTTGTAAATATTTCTGCAACACGAGTTATAGAAACAAGATCTCAAAATCCATTTCCATTTCAATTTCCACCAGGACATCCATTTGAAGATTTATTTAAAGATTTTGATAGAGGTGGAAGTCCACAAAAAAGAAAATCACAGGCTCTGGGCTCAGGTTTTATAATTGATAAAGCGGGCATTATAATTACTAATAATCATGTCATACAAAGTGCTGAGGGAATCTTCGTAAAGTTAACAAATGGAAAAGAATATGAAGCAAAAGTTTTAGGAACAGATCCTACCAGTGATATCGCTGTCATTAAAATAACAACTAAAGATAATTTAAAAGCAGTATCGTTTGGAGATTCTGATAGGGCAAGAGTTGGGGATTGGGTAGTTGCAATCGGAAACCCTTTTGGATTAGGCGGAACAGTGACTGCTGGAATTATTTCGGCGCGAAATAGAGATATAAGCCTTGGCAGATATGATGATTTTATTCAAACAGATGCTGCTATAAATGTTGGAAATTCAGGGGGGCCTCTATTTAATTTAAAAGGAGAAGTTGTTGGAATAAATAGTGCAATCTTGTCTAACTCTGGCGGATCAGTTGGAATAGGCTTTGCCATCCCATCTAATCTTGCAAAAAATGTAATTGATCAAATAATTAATACTGGAGAAATTAAGAGGGGATATATTGGAGTCAGAATACAGGAGGTTACAAAAGAGATAGCAGACAGTCTTGGACTAAAAAATCCTGAAGGGGCTTTAATTTCTAGTGCTGCTACTGATGGGCCTGCAAATAAAGCAGGCATTCAAGCAGGAGACGTAATACTTGAGTTTAATAATATTAAAGTTGAAAACTACAGAAGACTTCAAAAAATTGTAGCAGAGACACCAATTGGGAAAAATGTTGATGTGAAAATATGGAGAAATAAACAAATAATTATAAAAAATATAAAAGTTGCAAGACTTGAAGAAACAGTTGAAGGCAGAAGAGAAAACAATAAGCAAGTAACGCCAACTTCGGCATTTATTAAAGAACTTGGTATTAAAATTAGAAATATTTCTAGCGAAGACATTGAAAAAAGACCGATTCTAAAAGATAAAAAAGGTGTTTTCATTTTAGAAATAAAAGGGGATGGTCCACTTGCATTACTACCTATTCAAGAGGGTGAAGTGATTACTGCAGTTGGTAATGCTCCTGTTGTAGATATAAAAAATTTTGAAGATCAGTTTAAAAAGGAAATTAGGAAAAATACAAATTCTATTTTATTGACAATTTTTGATAGCAATAATCAAAGTAAATTTATTGGTGTAAAAATTAAATAATTTTTACCAATGCAAAAAATTATTCTTATCGCAGGGCCTACCGGTTCTGGTAAATCTGAAATTGCCATAAGACTTGCTAAAAAAATAAATGGCGAAATTATTAATGCTGATAGCATGCAAGTTTATAAGGAAATAAAAATTCTATCAGCTAGACCAGAAAAAATTTATAATATTACACATTATCTTTATGGTAATATTTCTGTAAAACAAAATTTTTCAGCTGGTGAATGGCTAAAAAAAGTTAAATTAAATTTAAATAAAATCTTAAATAAAAAAAAAATACCGGTTTTTGTTGGCGGAACAGGTTTATATTTTAAATTATTAACCGAGGGTATTTCTGATATTCCAAAAATTCCAGATTCTATAAGAGCAAAAGCAAGAAGATTAAACAAGAAATTAGGAAATGATAAATTTTACAATTTGCTTATAAAATTAGATCCTTTAGTTGAGAATAAGATAAAACAAAATGATACACACAGGCTAATTAGAGCATATGAAGTTATAGTTTTTACAAAAAAATCTTTAATTGAGTGGCAAAAAACTAATAAAAATGACTTTAGTAATTATCGATTTATAAAAATATATATTAACCCTGAAAATAATTTTTTACATAAGTTGCTTAGATTCCGTCTTAAAAAAATGTTCGAACTTAATGCAGTCGATGAAGTTAAAAAGTTCTATAAACTAAAAGTAGACAAAACTTTACCGGCTAATAAAATTTTAGGATTAGAGGAGATTAAAAAATATCTGGATAAAAAAATTTCTATCGAGAAAGCTTTTGAAGAAACTTTTATAAGAACAAGAAGATATGTAAAAAGACAAAGAACCTGGTTTAGAGGGCATATGAAAGACTGGATTAGTATTTTTCACCCTAATTTTGATATTTTAACAAAAAAAATTGTAAAATTAGTTACTTCATCTTGACCGTTAAATTAACTAGTTTAGATTGATTTTCTCGAGAAAATTTATGTCACAAATAACTGGAGCAGAAATCGTATTCAAAGCTTTTGCCGATCATGGCGTTGAATATATTTTTGGATATCCAGGAGGGGCTATCCTTCCTTTGTATGACGAATTAAGAAATCATAAAAAAATTAAACACATTCTTGTTAGACACGAACAAGGAGCAGGACATGCAGCAGAAGGTTATGCAAGATCATCAGGAAAACCAGGAGTTGTTTTAGTTACTTCAGGTCCAGGAGCAACAAATATGGTAACAGCGTTAACAGATGCCTACATGGACTCAATCCCTTTAGTTTGTGTTACCGGTCAAGTACCAACTCATCTAATAGGAACAGACGCTTTTCAAGAATGTGACACGACAGGTATTACAAGACCGTGCACAAAACATAATTGGTTAGTAAAAAATATAAAAGATCTTCCAATTATTATGCATAAAGCATTTCACATCGCAACTAGCGGTCGACCAGGACCAGTTCTTGTTGATATTCCAAAAGATATTCAATTTCAGAAAACAGAATATGTAAAAAAGGAAGATGTAATACAAAAAATTAATAAGGTTGTAACTGAAGTTGAAACTTCAGAATTAGATAAGATTGTTGATTTAATTTATAAATCAAAAAAACCAATTATTTATTCTGGAGGTGGAGTTGTAAATTCTGGAGATAAAGCTTCAGCGCTCCTTCAAGATTTAGTTCGTATGACCGGTTTTCCTATTACCTCAACATTACAAGGACTAGGAGCTTTTCCAGGAGACGATCATCAATTTCTTGGAATGTTAGGGATGCACGGAACATATGAAGCAAACAATGCCATGCATGATTGTGATTTGATGATAAATATTGGAGCCCGTTTTGATGATCGTATCACAGGAAAAATAGATAAATTTTCACCGGAATCTAAAAAAATTCATATTGATATTGATCCATCATCTATAAATAAAATTATAAAAGTTGATCATGCAGTTGTTGGTGATGTTGAAAATGTTTTAAATAAACTAATTGCAGTTTTTAAGAAAAAATATCCCAATTTTAAAAATTCTAATAAAGAAAATATTAGTGAATGGTGGAAGCAAATTAATAAATGGAGAGAAAAAAAATGTTTGTCATTTGTTCAAGGAAAAAAAACTATTAAACCGCAATATGCAATTGAGAGATTATATGAGCTAACAAAAGATCAAGATACTTTTATTACAACTGAAGTTGGTCAACATCAAATGTGGGCAGCTCAATATTATAAATTTAATAAACCAAAAAGATGGATGACTTCAGGTGGTCTTGGAACAATGGGCTTTGGTCTACCAGCTGCAATTGGAGTTCAATTAGCAAATCCTGGAAAGTTAGTTGTTGATGTTGCTGGTGAAGCTTCGATATTGATGAATATTCAAGAATTGTCTACTGCAGTTCAATATAGACTTCCTGTTAAAATATTTATTATAAACAATCAGTACATGGGAATGGTTAGACAGTGGCAAGAATTGCTTCATGAAAAAAATTATGCAGAAAGCTATACAGAGGCATTACCAGATTTTGTTAAACTAGCAGAAGCTTATGGTGCCGTAGGAATTAGAGCATCAACTCCTGACGAGTTAGACTCAAAGATTAAACAAATGATTAAATCAGACAAACCAGTGCTTTTTGATTGTGTTGTAGACAGAGTTGAAAATTGTTTTCCGATGATACCCTCAGGAAAAGGACATAATGAAATGATTTTAAGTCCAGAAGATGAAAAAGAAACTAAAATTTCAAAAGAAGGAAAAACCTTGGTATGAAAAAATCATTATCAGCATATTCAGAAGCTACTACAAAAGAGGAGTTAGAAAGACATATTATGGTTGTTTGGGTTGATAACGAAGCTGGAGTGTTGGCAAGAGTTTCAGGTCTTTTTTCAGGACGAGGTTATAATATTGAATCATTAACCGTTGCCCAAGTGGACGAAGAAAAAAATATATCAAGAATTACTATTGTAACTAATGGAACAAATTCAGTTATAGAGCAAATCAAAGCTCAGTTATTAAAACTTATTCCAGTTTATAAAGTTGCCTCATTTCCTGTTGACGATAAGTCTATTTTTAGAGAGCTGGCTTTAATTAAAGTTATTGCTGATAAAAAAAATCTTGAAAAAGCTAAAGAAATTTGTAATTCTTATAAGGCGCAATATCTTGATACAACAAGCACTTCTTTTATTGTAGAATTTCATTCAACAAGACGAGAAATAGATAGTTTTATTAAAGAATTAAAACCGTACGGAATAGCAAGTGTTGCACGAACAGGCCCTTTAGCAATGGCAAAAGGAGCCGAGATAACAGAAGCAAACAAAGGAAAAGTTATATGAAAATTTTATACGAAAAAGATGCTAATCAAGATTTAATTAAAAATAAAAAAGTTGCAATTTTCGGCTTTGGTAGTCAAGGGCATGCTCATGCTTTAAATTTAAAAGACAGCGGCGTTAAAGAACTTGTTGTTGCTTTAAGAGAAGATTCTCCTAGTCGTAAAAAAGTTGAAGCTAGCGGATTAAAAGTTATGTCTTTATCAGATGCCGCAGAGTGGGCAGATGTTGCGATGATTTTAACGCCAGATGAATTACAATCTCAAATTTACAAAAATCATATTGAACAAAGAATGAGACAGGGGACAACCTTAGCTTTTGCTCATGGATTAAATATTCATTTTGATCTTATAAGCGCAAGAAAAGATCTAGATGTTTTTATGATTGCTCCAAAAGGACCTGGGCATTTAGTTAGAAGCGAATTTCAAAGAGGTGGTGGAGTTCCATGCTTAATGGCGGTTCATCAAGATGGATCAGGAAAAGCAAGAGATCTTGCCTTGTCATATGCGAGTGCTATCGGCGGAGGAAAATCTGGAATAATTGAAACAACATTTAGAGAAGAATGCGAAACAGATTTATTTGGAGAACAAGCTGTTTTGTGTGGAGGCTTAGTTGAATTAATTAAAAAAGGTTATGAAACATTAGTTGAGGCTGGATACACACCTGAGATGGCCTATTTTGAATGCTTACATGAAGTAAAATTGATTGTTGATTTAATTTATGAAGGTGGAATTGCTAATATGAATTATTCAATTTCAAATACAGCTGAATATGGAGAGTATATTTCAGGACCAAAAATTATTGATGATAAAACTAAAGATAGAATGAAAGAAGTTTTAAAAGATATTCAGTCTGGAAAATTTACTAAACTTTGGATGGATGAAAATAAAATTGGTCAAAAAAACTTTTTAAGAATGAGAAAAGAATTGTCTGAGCACCCAATAGAAAAAGTTGGCGAAAAACTCAGAGCCATGATGCCTTGGATTGGCAAAAATAAGCTCGTAGATAAGAGCAAAAATTAAGATTGTTTAATAAAATTAAGCTTTCTTAATAGTTTAAAAATCGACTAAATATTGAAAAACATTTATCTGTAGATTTTTAATTTTAGCTAAATTAAGTTTAGAAAATATGGCAAAAAGTAATAATCAAATCATCATTTTTGACACCACATTAAGAGATGGAGAGCAGTCACCAGGAGCCTCAATGAGTCTTGAAGAAAAGATTCAAATTGCACGAGCATTTGAGGATTTAGGAGTTGATGTTATGGAAGCTGGATTTCCAGCTGCTTCTAACGGTGATTTTGAAGCCGTATCAGAAATCGCAAAAATTTTAAAAAAAACCATTCCTTGCGGATTAGCAAGAGCAGTTAAAGCAGATATTGAAAGATGCAAAGACGCATTAAAACACGCAAAACGTTTTAGAATTCATACATTTCTTTCAACATCTGCTTTACATATGAAGCACAAATTAAAAAAAACTCCAAAAGAAGTTTTAGAATTAATTAAAGATAGCGTTTCTTTAGCCAGAAGATTTACAGATGATGTTGAATGGTCACCAGAAGATGGCACTAGAACTACACCAGATTTTTTATGCAAAACTGTGGAACTTGCAATCAAATGCGGAGCTAGAACAATTAATATTCCAGACACTGTTGGTTATACGATTCCAGATGAATATTATAAAACAATTAAATTATTATTTGATAAAGTTCCAAATATAGACAAGGCAATTGTTTCAACTCATTGTCATAATGATCTTGGACTTGCAGTTGCAAATTCTTTAGCCGGAGTAAAAGCCGGAGCAAGACAAATTGAATGTACTATTAATGGTATTGGTGAAAGAGCAGGAAATGCTGCTTTAGAAGAGATTGTAATGGCAATGAAAACACGAAGTGATTTGATGCCTTATAAAACAAATATTAATACTAAAAGAATTAGTAGTTGCTCAAAATTAGTTGCAAATGTAACTGGCTTTCCAGTTCAATTCAATAAAGCAATTGTTGGAAAAAATGCTTTTGCGCATGAGTCAGGAATTCATCAAGACGGAATGTTAAAAAATAAAAAAACTTATGAAATTATGACTCCAGAAAGCGTTGGAGTTACAAAATCTTCTTTAGTTATGGGAAAACATTCTGGAAGAAATGCATTCAAAGATAAAGCCTCCGAATTAGGCTACCCAGATTTAACGGATGAATTAATAAATAATGCTTTTACAAAATTTAAAGATTTAGCTGATAAGAAAAAACATGTTTTTGATGAAGATATTATTGCATTAATTGATGATGATTTAATGAAACATAATAATGCCATTAGTTTATCCTCATTAGAAGTTATTGCTGGAACTAAAGGACCACAAAAAGCAAAAATTGAACTTATGATTTATGATGAGATTAAAAAAGCAGAGTCAGAAGGAGATGGACCTGTGGATGCGATATTTAAAGCAATAAAAAAAATCTACCCTCATAATGTTAATCTTCAGCTTTACCAAGTGCAAGCGGTGACAGAAGGAACTGATGCGCAGGCGACAGTTAGTGTAAGAATTGAAGAAAAAGGTAAGATTTCAGTAGGTCAGGCTGCAGACACGGATACTCTTGTTGCTTCGGCAAAAGCGTATATAAATGCACTAAATAAATTAATTATTAAGAGAAAAAGAACTGCGCCAAGCCCAGACTTGAGTGCCTCTGCTTAATTAAGAAAGAAAAAAATGTTTGATAAATTATTTGGATTTTGGTCGACAGATATGGCGATCGATTTAGGAACAGCAAACACTTTAGTTTATGTTCGTGGAAAAGGGATTGTTTTGAATGAACCATCTGTTGTTGCGGTGATATCTCGAAATGGAAGAAATGAAGTTTTGGCTGTTGGTGAAGAAGCAAAACAAATGTTAGGGCGTACACCTGGAAATATTACAGCGATTAGACCTATGAAAGACGGAGTAATTGCAGATTTTATAGTCACAGAAGAAATGATTAAACACTTTATTAGAAAAATTCATAAACGAAATGCTTTTGCAAACCCTAGAATTATTATTTGTGTTCCAACTGGATCGACACCAGTTGAAAGAAGAGCCATTCAAGAAGCTGGTTATGCAGCTGGAGCAAGAAAAGTACAACTTATAGAAGAACCAGTGGCAGCAGCTATTGGAGCAGGACTTCCTATTTCAGAACCCCAAGCATCCATGATCGTCGATATTGGTGGAGGAACTACTGAAATTGCAATTATGTCATTAGGCGGAATTGTTTACTCTCATTCTTTAAGAGTTGCTGGTGATGCAATGGATAATGCAATTGTTACTTTTATGAAGAAAAAATTTAATTTATTAATTGGAGATTCGACAGCAGAGAGAATTAAAAAAGAAATTGGATCTGCAATTCCAACAGGCTCTGAAAAAACTTTTTTAATGAAAGGAAGAGATATTAGAACTGGAACTCCGAAAGAAGTTATTTTAACAGAAAAAGATACTGCTGAGGCTTTAGAAGGAGTGGTTAATCAAATTGTTAATGCTGTTAAACATGCTTTAGAAAATACTCCACCAGAATTATCATCAGATTTAGTTGATTCTGGAATGGTATTAGCAGGAGGAGGCGCATATCTGAAAAATCTAGATAAACTTATTAAAAAAGAAACGGGATTACCGGTTACTATCGCAGAGGATGCGTTGTCATGTGTTGCAATTGGAACTGGTAAGGCCTTAGAGCAAGAAGGAATATTTTCTTCTATGCTAACTTCATATTAAAAAGTTATATTAATCTAATATGAGTCAAAATCGGCTTGCAAGAAGCACAACTCCAGGCGTTTCCGCACTTCAAAAAACTATCAGCAAAAAATTTCTTCTTCCTACTTATATTATAATTTCTTTTTTATTCTTACTTTCAGAAAAAAGTGATTTTAAGGCTATAAGATTTTTAAAAGCGTTAATTAACGATGGAATTACTTATAGTATCTATGTAGTTAATACTCCAATTAAGTTTGTTTCTAACCTTGGTAGTTCAGCCAGACAATACTTTAATTTTAATATTATTTTAGAGAATAAAAAACTCAAAGATGAAGTCGAACAATTAAATGCAGAAAAAAGAGAATTGCAATTTTTCAAAAATGAAAATGACAATTTAAAAAGAGTTTTAGGAATTAAGAATAGAGATGACTACGTATCTGTTTATGCAAAAATAATTCATGAAGATACAAATGAATTTGCTAAAAATTTAATTTTAACAATTGGATCTAATGAGGGCGTTCAATTAGGACAGGCGATTGTACGAAATAATGTTTATCTTGGAAAAATTTCAGAAGTCAATTTGTTCAGCTCAAAGGCTATGGTGATCACAGATCTTAACAGTAGAGTTCCTGTGGTTATTCCGTCAAGAGGAGTTAATGCTATTTTAAAAGGCAATGGTCTTGGAGGAGCGCAATTACTTTTTCTTCCACAAAATGCTGTTTTTGAAAATAATGATCAAATCTATACCTCTGGTTCAGATGGGATTATTAAGGAAGGTCTATATGTTGGAAAAATAGTTACCGATAATAAAAAAGATATTAAAAAAAGAAAATATTCAGTTGATCTTGGTTTTAAAGAGCATCAGTTAAATTATGTTTCAGTTTTGAAGGTTAAAAAATAATGAACTCTTATATAGAAAAAATTAAATTTTATTCAGCGCATATTATTTTTACGCTTATTTGCATTAATGATAGTATTTTTATAAATACTTGGATTGCGCCAGGGCCAATTATAAATATTAAATATATATTAGTTTTTTACTTTTCTTTTTTTGATAAAGGGCGTTTTTCAATTACTTTTCTATTTTTTATAGGATTAATTTTTGACTCACTACAAGGAATGCCTTTTGGAATGACACCAATTTGTTTTATTCTTTTAAGCAAGTTAGCTTCATATTTAAAGCAAAGAAGAACGCAGACAAATTTTCAAAATGAATTCATAGCTTTTGCTATATCATTATTGGTCACACAAATTATATCGGTTATTATCGTAAGTTATTTTTCTCAGGCACCTTTTGAATATTTATTATTAGCCATTAATATAATCGTAAGTCTTATTTTTTACCCAGTTATAAGAACTTTTCTTAAAGTATTTTATTATTATTAAATCTTTAATGTCCGATTTTACTAAGTTACAAAAAGATAAAATTTTAAATCATTTATATAAAAATTTTAAAAAAATAGATTTTGATAATATTGATCAAGATATTATTTTTAAAAAAATAGGAGATTTAGATTTTTTTGATAAAAAAGAATTATTACTTAAAATTAGCAGTTTGTTTTTTGAGGATTTGGATCAAAGATTTTTGAACGAAGTTAAATCCAAGGTTGATAAGATTACTAAAACTAATGAAAAAATATCTTTTTTATTAAATAAAAGATTACAGATAGAAAAAAAGAATAAAGATTTAATTAAGAAATTTTTTATTCACTTAATCAAAGACAATAATTCAAATAAAGTTTTAACTTACATATATTCCGTTTCTGATATTATGTGGAAATATGCCAATGATCGTTCGGTAGATTTTAATTATTATACTAAAAGATTAATATTATCCTCAGTGTATTTAAAAATTTTGATATTGAGTTTTTATAAAGATAATTTGACACAGAAAGATCTTAATGAAGAAATTTCAAAGTCACTTGAGCATGTAAAATTAATATCTCAATTTAAAATAAAATTAGATTTTTTCAAAAATTTAAAAGATTTTTTTAGTTTTTTTTCTTTAAAAAAAACAGGTCGTGGTTTTTAAAAGATTTTAGTTAGATGACCCATTTTTCTTTTATCTTTAATCACTTTTTTTCCGTAATCGTAGAAGAATTCATTACTCATAGTTTCTTTTGATCTGTATTTTTTAATATCATCGCCTAAAATATTATACATGATGGCTTTATGAATTCTTTTTGGTTTTTTTAACTTAAGATTACATACAGCCCTTATATGATTGTCAAATTGACTTACATCATGTGCATTCATTGTTAAATGTCCTGAATTGTGAACTCTTGGCGCTATTTCATTTACTAATAATTCATTTTTTTTTGTCACAAAAAATTCAACGCACATAGTTCCGATATAATTTAATTTATTTGCAATTTTTTTTGCAATTTCTTTTGCTTGATTATTTAATTTTGCACTAATGTTTGCTGGAATATGTGATTTTTGCAGTATTTGATTTTTATGAAGATTCTCAAAAGCATCGTATGAGACGCTTTTTGTTTTATTTTTGCTAATAGTAATAGAAATTTCTTTTTTAAAATCAATTAATTTTTCAATTATGTATTCTTTACTTTTAAAAGTATATTTTAAAAAATCTTTTTTATTTTTAAAAAATACTTGGCCTTTACCATCATATCCAAGACGTGTTGTTTTTACTATTGCTGGAAAAATATTATTACTTAAACTTTTTTTATTAATTTTTTTTAAATAATAGAATTCAGTTGTTTTTATTCCTATTGAGTTTAAAAAAGTTTTTTCTTTTAATCTATCTTGAAGGATTTTTATTATAGAAGGTTTCGGAGATACTTTGATTTTTTTTTGAACATAATCAAGGGTTTTAAAAGGAATATTTTCAAATTCAAAAGTTACTAAATCAACATTTTTTATAAAAAAATCTAATTTTTTTTTATCTTCATAACTTGAGATAATAAAATCATCGCTATAATAGATAGCAGGAGAGTCAACGCTGTCAGTATATATAAAAGTTTTTATATTAAGTTTTTTCGCAGACTTAACTAAAAATTTTCCTAATTGACCACCCCCAAATATTCCAAGGGTAAAGGTTTTTTTACTCATTTCTTAGGACTATGCTTTACTGATAGAGTTTGTTTGTTTCTCCATATCCTTAAGTTATTTGCAATTTTTTTATCATTAAGACTTAGAATTGAAGCAGCATATAGTGCAGCATTTTTTGCTCCTGTTTCTCCTATAGCAACAGTTCCAACTGGAATCCCAAAAGGCATTTGAATAATTGATAATAAACTATCTAAGCCTTTTAACGATTTTGTTTCCATAGGAACGCCAATAATAGGCAAGTCTGTAATTGCCGCAACCATTCCAGGCAAATGAGCAGAGCCACCAGCACCAGCAATAATAACTGAAATATTATTTTTTTTAGCAGACTTAGCAAATTCTACTAGTCTCATGGGAGTTCTGTGGGCCGATACGATTTTTACGTTATATTTAATTTTTAATTTTCTTAAGATGTCTGCAGTTTTTTTAAGAGTAACCCAATCTGATTTGCTTCCCATGATTATAGAAACAATAGATTTTTTTTTTAGATTAAAAGACATATTTACTTATAAAATAAGTTAAATTACTTATTAGCTTCTAGTTTTAATTTTGCTTTTTTCAGATTCTCAACTTTTCTATTAGCTTTTTCTACTGCTTTTTGTAGATCGTTTTGAGTACATAAGTTTAAAGCTACAGGATCTTTAGGTGATATATTTGAACTGTTCCAATGTTTTCTGCTTTTAACAGATTCTACAGTATTTTTTGTAGTACTAACAAGTTTTGAAATTTGTCCTTCAGATAATTGTGGGTAATTTTTAATTATCCAAGCAATTGCATCTGGTCTATCCTGTCTCTTTGAGAGAGGTGTATATTTTGGACCAACAACAGTTTTGATTTCATAATCTAATACTTTTTTATTTATCGACAATGACTTATTAGGATCTTTGCTGCATTCTTCGATTTCTTCTCTTGTTAATTGATTTGCAAGTATTGGATTGTAAGCTTTTATTCCAACTGCAACGTCACCATCTGCTATTCCTTTAATTTCGAGTTCATGAAGTTGACAAAAATCTGCTATTTGTTTGAAAGTAAGACTTGTATTCTCCAGCAACCATACCGCCGTAGCTTTTGGCATCAAAGGTTTGTCTAGCATAAATATTTATTTTTTTGGTATTTTAGTTGTAAGATTTTCAAATTTTTTATTAAATTTGCTTATTCTTCCTTTATCAATAACTTTTTGCGAACCGCCTGTCCAAGCAGGATGAGATATTGGATCAATATCTAATTTCATAACGTCGTTTTCTTTTCCCCAAGTAGACAAAGTTTCAAACTGGCTTCCATCAGTCATTACAACTTTTATCTTATGTGTTTTTGGGTGTATTTTTTCTTTCATAATTTTAGAAGAAAGTTTTTATAACAAAATTAGATAAATAGACAACACTTCTTAGTGAATAAAGTCCTTATTTACTAACTTTTTTAATCAAAGATAAATAAAGTATTATTGTTAGAACAAGAATTGTTGAGTTTACATAGAAAGGCATATCTTTACCAAAAAATAAAAATAAAATACCGGCCGTTGGTTGGCCAATAAATCTAGAGATGGATTGAGCAGAATAAGCAGCACCCAAAGCAAACCCTTTTTCATTTTTAGAACATTTTTTAGAAACCAAACTATTCAAACAAGGATTGGTTACACCAATTCCATAACATAAAAAAAATATTGCAACTGGTACTAAATAAATATTAGAGGTTGGAATTAACAAAAAACCAAAGATTAAAAATAAAATTCCACTTTTTATTAATTGAGACTCATTAAAAAATTTTAATAATACTCTTAAAATAAATCCTTGAACTAAAATCTGACTTAAGCCAGCATACAGCATAACTATTCCAACTTCTTTTGGACCCCATGTAAAAGTTTCCTTTATCCAGATCGCAAATATTCCTTCCATTCCAGAGAATCCAAAATAAACTATGAATATAATTAAAAAGAATGGAAGTAATACTTTTTTTTTCATTAATTTAAATTGTAAATAAATTTTACTAAAAGAATTTTTTATTGAAAAATTATTGAAAGATTTCTTAGATTCTTTTAAAAAAAAAGTTACAAATAATAAATTAAAAATATTAATTGCACATGCAATCCAGGCAACATTTGCAAGCGTCATAATAGTAAAATTAGATCCAGCAACTAATCCACCAAGCAATGGACCTACTGTAAATCCTAAACCAAAGGCAACACCGAACAAACCCATTCCTTTAGTTCGGTTTTTCTTAGTGGTAATATCTGCGATATAGGCAGTTACTACAGAAACGTTGTTTTTAAATAAACCTGCAATAATTCTTGATAAAAATATCATTAATAAACTTCCGCTAATTGCCAAAATTATATTAGCTAAAATTTCTGCAAAACAATTTAAGATGATAAGTGGTTTTCTACCAAATCTATCTGATAAACTTCCCCAAAACGGAGATGTAAAGAATTGAAAAAATGAAAAGGATCCAAAAATTATTGTTATTAAAAGAATATTTCCACCGTACTCATGAATTAGAAAAGGTAAAGTTGAGATTAAAACTCCGCTAAAAGCAAGAACATCAAGAAATAAAAAAATTAGAATTTTTAACATTTAAGAATTTATGCAAGCAAAGCAATAAGATCTTTATCTATTTTCGAATTTGTAGCTAGCAGATTTCCATCTTCAATATATTTATCCCCGCCTTTAAAATCAGTTACTGTTCCACCTGCTTCTTTAACGATTACAATTCCAGCCGCAACATCCCAGTAATTTAAGTTTCTTTCCCATACCGCATCACACCTTCCACTAGCAAGATATGCAAGATCCAGCGCTGAGCTACCAAATTTCCTAGTTGCAGCAACTCTTCTGCTAACAGATTCATACTCTTTAAAAAATATTTCTTTATTTTTATAAGAAAGAATAGGTCCTCCGGTAAGAAGAACGCATTCATCAATATTTTTTCTTGATGAAACGCGAATTCTTGAATTATTTAAATATGCACCTTTACCTTTTTCAGCATAAAACATTTCATTAGTTATAGGATTAAAGATCATGCCACATATAATTTCTTTATTTTTTTCCAGACCTATTGAAATTGCAAAATAAGGAATGCCGTGTAAAAAATTTGTTGTTCCATCGATTGGATCAATAATCCATCTAAATTCGTTGCTTTTTCCAGATGAGCCACTTTCTTCAGCTAGAAATGAATAATCTGGCCTAGCAAGAGATAGTTCGTTTATAATTATCTTTTCAGTTCTCTTGTCTGAATTTGTAACAAAATCTCCAGGGCCTTTTTTTGATACTTGTAATTTTTCAACTTCACCAAAATCACGAATTAGGAGTTTAGATGCTTTTTTACAAGCCTTCTCCATAATGTTTAGATTTGCCGATAATAAAGGCATTAGCTAACTTTTTTTAAATACTCTTGAGTTTCTGTATCAACGATTATTTTATCACCCTGGTCTATAAATGGGGGAACCATTATTTTAACACCGTTTTGAATAGTTGCTGGTTTAAAAGAGCTGGAAGCAGTTTGTCCTCTGACAACAGAGTCTGTTTCAAGAATTTCATATTCTACAGATCTAGGCAATATAACACTCAATGGTTTTTCTTGATAAAATTCAATAGTAACTTCTAAATTTTCTTTTAATAATTTTTCACAATTTTCAACAAGTGTTTTGTTGATTGAAATTTGTTCGAAATTTTCGCTATCCATAAAAAAAAACTCGTCGTTTGCTGAATATAAAAATTGAAATTTTTTTTCTTCTAGACTTGCTTTTTCAACTGTTTCGTCTGCTCTAAATCTTTCATTTAATTTTGTTCCTTTAGTAATACTTTTAAGCTCTACTTGATTGTGTGATCGAAGGTTTCCACGATTTGATGTTTGGTTTTTAAGGCACTTCCAAAGATCATTTTTATATTCAATAATATTGCCAACTCTGATGTCTGATCCTAAAATTTTCATATTTATTCTGAGAACGTATATCTATTTTTTAAACATGTTTACAGCGGTTAATGGATTTTTTATGTCACTTTTCCATATACTGGCCGAACAAGCTATATAATTTGCGCCAGCATTTAATATTTTTTCATAATTTTTTTGATTAATCCCTCCTATGGCAACAATAGGTTTTTTAATATTCTTTTTGGCCCATCTAATTAAACTCAATTTGGCTCTGTACTTTACTTTCTTAGTTTTTGTTGGATAAAAAGCACCAAAAGCTACATAACTTGCTTTATTAGCAAAAGCTTTAGAAGCAAGTATTTTAGAGTTGTGACAAGTTATTCCAATAATTGAATTTTTTTTTAATATTTTTTTTGCAAAGTTAATAGACATGTCTTGCTGACCAAGATGACAGCCGTCAGCATTTAATATTTTTGTAATGTAAGGATCATCATTTATAATAAAATTAACTTTATATTTTCTAGTAAGTTTTATAATTTTTTTCCCGAGTGCAATAATTTTTTCTCTTTTTTGATTCTTAATTCTAAGTTGAAAAAATTTTATAATATTGCTTGTAAAAACAAGCTCTAGTTTTCTAAGAAATATTTTATGATTAGTAATTTTTTCAGGAGAAATTAAGTAAAGAAATTTACTCAATAAATTAGGCCGCTTTTTTTTCTAAATCTAATTTCCACTTACCAATTGAGGCAAGACTATTCATTTCAGATCTTGCATCGAATACAGCTTGCACAGTAGTTTTGTCATTAATATTTTTTGCCCAAGTTTTTAATGCACTTTGCTGAAGTGCTCTTCCGTATGAAAATGTAAATGCAAATTTTGTATCATTAATTTTATTAATAGAATTTAGGTTTTCAGTTGCTTCAAGTTCACTTTGTCCACCTGAAAGAAAAGCTATTCCAGGAACTTCTTTTGGAACATTTCTTTTTATGCAATCAAGGGTTTTTTCAGCAACCTCATTAGTTATATTTTTTTTTCCAGATTCAGAACCATTTAATATCATGTTTGGTTTTAACACTATTCCTCTCAAATTTACTTTATGAATAGTTAGTTGGTTAAAGCACTCATTTAATACTGCAGTAGTTACGTCGTAACATTTTTTAATATCATGATTGCCATCCATTAAAACTTCAGGTTCTACAATCGGAACCATGTTTGTTTCTTGAACAATAGCTGCGTATCTAGCTAGAGCGTGTGCGTTTGCAACTATTGAAATTTTTGATGGATAGATATTTGATATATCGTAAACGGCTCTCCATTTAGTAAATCGTGCACCTAATTTATAATATTCAATTAATCTTTCTTTAAGACCATCTAAACCCTCAGTAATTTTTTCATCATTTGATAAAGCAAGTGGCTTAACTCCTTTATCAACTTTAATTCCAGGAATAATTCCTTGGTCACTCAATATTTTTGAAATAGTTTTGCCGCTAGAAGAAGTTTGTTTTATTGTTTCGTCAAACAAGATTATTCCACTTATAAAATCTTTAATTTTTTTTGATGTAAAAAGAGCTTCTCGAAAATTTAATCTATTTGCCTCTGTAGAGGGAATTTTTACAGAATCTAATCTTTTAGTCATTGTGCTGTTGCTTTCGTCAGCTGCTAAAATTCCTTTACCTTTTTCTACCATTGCAAGAGCAATAGACTCGATGCTATTCATAGAACTAATCTTTTAGTTATTTAAAAATTATTTTTCAAGGACTTTTAGTCCAGGAAGTATTTTTCCTTCAAGCCATTCTAAAAAAGCACCACCTGCAGTTGAGATGTAGCTAAATCCATCTTCAGCTTTTGCTTTCTTGATTGCAGCAGCAGTATCTCCACCGCCAGCTATAGATGTTAATAATTTTTTTTGGGTATTTATTTTAATTAATTTTGCAATTTCGTTACTTCCACTAGCAAAAAAATCTCTTTCAAAAAATCCTAGCGGACCATTCCACAGTAGAGTTTTTGATGAATTAATAATTTTACCAATATTTTTTATAGTATTAGCGCCAATATCAAAAATAATATCATTAGATTCTATTTCGGATAAACTTTTATTTTTTCCAGCTATATTTTCATTAGCTGAAACAATTACATCCTCTGGAATTATTAGTTTGCAGTTATTTTCATGAGCCGCAGAGATGATCTCTTTTATAGTTTCTTCTTTATGTGGCTCAAATAAAGATTTTCCAATCTTAAAATTGTTATATTTTATAAAGTTATTAGCCATTGCTCCGCCAATAATCATAAAGTCTACTTTTTTAATTAAGTTAGAAATTAAATCAATTTTAGTAGATATTTTTGAACCACCAATAATACAAGTTACTGGTCTATTTGATTTATTAAAAATTTTTTCTAAAGAATCTAATTCATTAATAATTGTTTCTCCTGCGTAGGATCTTATAAATTTAGTTATTCCGGTTACAGACGCATGAGCTCGATGAGAGCAAGAAAACGCTTCATTTATATAAATATCAGCAATACTGGCCAATTGTTTTGCAAATTCAGAGTCATTATTTTCTTCTTCTTTATGAAACCTAATATTTTCAAGAAGAAACAGTTCCTTATTTGATTTTTTTATATTGTCTTTAGTTTCTTTATTTAAATAATTATTTAAGAAGACTATGTCTTTTTTAAAAATATTTTCTAATCTATTTTTGACTTGTTCTAGAGACAATCCTTCATTACCATATTTTTGAGGTCTTCCTAAATGAGAGCATAAAATAATTTTAGTTTTTCTAGATAGTAGCTTATTAATAATCTCTTTCATTTTAACGATTTTTGTATCGTCAATTACTTTGCCGTCTTTTATTGGAATATTAAAATCTACTTTCAAAAAAATAATTTTATCTTTAATATCTTCATTCCCTGGTAGCGTATTTAGATTATTCATTGATAAACTTGATTATTTATAATTTTTCGTGATTTCAGAGACAATATTTTCAGAAGTAAGACCAAAATGTTTATATATTTGTTTGTATGGAGCGCTTTTCCCAAATGAATTAATCCCAAAAGAAATTCCATTAGAAGTATATTTTTCCCAGCCCATTGTAATCCCAGCTTCGATAGTTACTCTAAAAGAGTTTTTTCCTAAAATTTTATTTTTATATTCTTGAGATTGTTTTTCAAATAGTTCTAAACAAGGCATAGAAACAACTTTCGATTCTATATTTTTTTCATTCAGTTTTTTTTGAACTTCCAAAGCAATTTCTACTTCCGATCCAGTAGCAATTATTGTCAGATTGCAATTGCTTTTTTTTGAATCGCTTAATATGTAACCGCCATATTGAGTTAAGTTTTCTTTAGATTCTTTTTTTCTTACCATTGGCAAATCTTGTCTTGTAAGAGCAAGAACGCTAGGAGAGGAATTAGATTTTAAAGCTAGCTCCCAAGATTCTAAAGTTTCTATGGAGTCAGCTGGTCTAAATACATTTAAATTTGGAATGGATCTTAAACTAAAGAGCTGTTCTATTGGTTGATGGGTTGGACCGTCTTCTCCAAGGCCGATAGAGTCATGCGTTAATACATATATGACTCTTTGTTTCATTAATGCAGCTAATCTAATTGAGGGCTT
>ENA-ORFA01000230-ORFA01000230.1-marine-metagenome-genome-assembly--contig:-NODE-230-length-24414-cov-5.151826_pt1 | contig 24414 bp, 18 predicted proteins | sample MGYA00248621_ERZ508587 | MGnify/ENA primary metagenome ERZ508587 (study PRJEB26250, sample SAMN06266239) | marine metagenome | isolation source: Columbia River Estuary | place: USA:Columbia River Estuary... | reverse complement strand
TCGCTTGCGTTTGATGTAATCGCAACTTGTCCAACAAATTTCCAGTTGTTTGAGTTAAGTCTAGCAAATACTGGAATTAATGCACTATCACCAAATTTTGTTCCGGCAACAGGAAATTTCAATCATACCAATTTTAAAATTGGTTCTACAGGTGAAACAATTAAATTGTATAATCCATCCGGAACAGTGGTTAGTGCTTTAAATGTTAATTGTGGCCCAGGATACGACATAAGTATTGGACATTTTTTAGATGCCTCAGGAACACTTAAACGATTTAGTTCTCCAACACCTGGTGTCAGTAACAACAACTCCATTCCTTCAGATGGCTATGCTGCTGCTCCTGTTTTTTCAATAAATAGTGGGATTTACACAAGTCCAATTTCAGTATCAATTACTGACCTAAATAACACCACAGCCACAATTTATTACACGCTTGACGGAAGTGATCCAAATGAAAATTCAACTCTATGGAACGGAACTCCGATTTATATTTTTCAATCAAAAATTCTCCGAGCAAGATCTTATGTGAATGGATTGATTCCTAGTACAATAACTTCAGCTAGCTATTTATTCAATGTTCACCATACTACACCAATCATTTCAGTTATCAGTGACCCACAAAACTTATTCGGACCCACAGGAATGTTTGATAATCCTTCACTCGATTTGTTGAAGAATGCATCCATTGATTATTTTGACTCTACGCTTAATCACAATCTTCTTTTTTCTCGAAGGGCAGGAATCATTATGGATGGTGGTTGGGGATCAAGAAGTAAACCTCAAAGGCCGTTTCGAATTAAATTTAATGATGGTGTTTTGGGACAAGGTCCTGTTACTGGTAATATCATTCCAGATCGAACAAATCGAACAGTTTATAGTGATTTTTATCTGAGAAATGGAAGTAACCTCAACTTAATTTTACCTCACAAGGATGGTGTTCAAGGAAGAATGATGGGAGAAGGCACATATAATTACTACTCGGCATCTCGACCAGCAACGGTTTATGTGAATGGCAATTACTGGGGGCTTTATGATTTACGAGAGAAATTCAATACAGAAATGTTTGAAATTTATGATGGAGCAAGTGAAAATACGATCGAAATTCTTGGTTCAACAGCCCAGTATGGATTTCAATTAAGAGCAGTTGAAGGTGATGTTCAGAATTTCTATAATTCTTACAACAACCTAATTCAATTAAATCCATTTGATACAAGCTATTGGAGTCAGGCAAATCAATATTTTGATTTGAATTATTTAAATGACTATTGGATTGCTGAGGTTTGGATGAATAATGTGGATTGGGTTCCTGGATACAATAACATAAAACTTTATCGTTCCGATGCTACTAACTATCGCTGGCGCTACTGTTTAATGGATTTGGAATACGGTTTACTTCCCAACGATTACAGCACAATCTTGGGTTCAAACGAATTAAATTGTGCACATAATTATCTGGGTGGATTACTCAATTTGCAGGCATCTAACCCGAACAATCCCCATGTGAACATATGGATGCACAGTTTACAAAATAATCGATTCAAAAATTATTTTATCAATCGATTTGCCGATCAAATGAATACAGTTTACCTGCCTTCAAGACTTTTGGAATTAGAAAATGATATGTTCAACCGAACGGTTAGTGAAATGGCCAACGAATATGAGAGATGGGGAGATCCTAATAATGTTCAGGCTCAAGTAGATGCATTTTATCAATATCATCTAATTTTCTCAGAGGATTTACTTTGTCGACCTGAAAATATGCGTAATCATATTCAAAGTAGCTTTAGTCTTCCTCAGCAAGTTAGCGTTAATTTAGATGTTTATCCTGCAAATGCCGGGAAAATCAACATCAGCACAATTACTCCCAATTCATATCCCTGGAATGGGATTTACTTCGATGGAGTTCCTATAAAAATAGAAGCAGAAGCAATGCCGGGTTATCAATTTTCTCATTGGGAGGCAAATGGATTGATTTCAGATACGACAAGTGCAATTTTTCTAGATACATTAAATACAAATTCAGTAATTTTTACAGCCCATTTTATCTCTACGGTTGGGGTTCTGGAAATTTCAAATACGTCGATTTTGGTATATCCAAACCCAACGGAAGATTTACTACATATTAGAGGATTATCTGAAAATTTAGATGGTGAAATGAGCATTTATAATCCTTTAGGGCAATTGATGTTTACCTCCAATTCAAGTAAAGAAATTAATGTCGCCAGTTTAGCCAACGGGTGGTACATTCTTAAATTGACTCAAGGTGAAAAAACATATACTGTAAAATTCATTAAAGAATGATTTTGGGTAAGAAATTGAATTATCTGCTTATCATTCTTCTATTTTCCTTTCATGCCTCATCCCAAGAAATTTGCAATAATGGGTTGGACGATGATAACGATGGATTGATTGACCTCAACGATAATTTAGATTGCGAGTGCACTGCGAACAATCTAGGAATTCTTGGGAATAACTTTATACCAAACCCATCATTTGAGGAACACAGCTGCTTGCCCACTGATTTTTCACAATTAGCAATCAATGGTCAAGGTGTGGGTGGAATTTATTGTGTCGATAACTGGCAACCTGGAACCTGGGGATCATCGGATTATTTTATCAACCTGACTGGCGCATTTTGGCCCAACATACCAACACCGTTACCCGATGGACAGGGTGTTGCAGGTTTTTTCATTATAAATCGTCCGGATGTTCCTGGTTTTGATGGACAAATTGAAGACGGAATTTATATTGAATACTTAAAAACCTGTTTGACTCAACCTTTAGAAGTAGGTTCATCCTACAATATCCAAATGAACCTTCTCGGAATAGGGATGTCATCTTTTGGTACTTCTTTACCCAATATATGGTTTGGACCGGTCGATATTACTGTATTCGGTAACACAAATTGTACGCAATTACCTGATTCAACAGTAACTTGTCCAACGATATCTGGAAATTGGGTTGAGCTTGGGCGTGCCTCCTATCAAGCAGATGGAACCTGGCAGACACTTAACATTCAATTTACCGCTATCAATTCCATTCTGGCAATCATGATTGGCGGTCCGTGCTCACCACCCGAAGATTTCACATTTAATGAAGCAAATGGTTATACTTTTGAACCCTACTTTGTGATGGATAATGCTGCTCTAAATGAAATTAATTGTGATTTAGATTTCATTATTCCCAATGTCATTTCACCTAACAATGACGGTAATAACGATTTTTTCGAAATTCAACATTTACCTGAGAATACAGAAGTTATCATCCTCAATCGCTGGGGAAATGTTGTTTTTTCATCTGCGAATTACCAAAACAATTGGGATGGAAAAGATGCCTCAGGAAAAGAATTGGTTGATGGTGTTTATACCTATAAATTTAAAACTCAAAACGGGAAAATTGGACATGGGTTTGTTCATTTAGTGAGGTGATTATTAGCAACCCATCCCATATCAGGTTCGATAATTCGATGTTCCTGTCTACAAGGAAAACCTGAGTCAAAAGACTCAGGTTTTTTTATTGGCTTAAACTGAAGCAAGCCGAAGGCTTGAATGAAGGGAAAGTCAATAAAAAAGTAAGTTGCGTAGCGACTTGGTTTTCCTTGTTAAGCCCTCCCCCCAAGGTCCATCCGCAACGAGGTGAAGGATACTCCTGGTTACTTTCAAAAGTGGATTGAAATGAAAATTGTGAGTTGACTTTTTTCTGATTAGTTTCGTATAGCGTCAATTCAGCGGTTATTTTAACGAATCGTTGCCATGAAAAACCAACTCTTGAAAAAGCTTTCCATATACATACTGGCTTTAACCGCATTGACTTTTTTGGCGAGTTGCGACAATTTCGAAAGGCGCTTTTACGAAAAAATTGTCCAAGGACAATTAAACGCCATTCAAAACGGAGCTGACACTTTTGACCTTGCGACTATTACAGATTTTGAATGGGACAGCGTCATACTCATTCGAGGAAATGAAAGTGTGCCCTACTTCAAAGAAGAGATTGAAGCATTTCTTCAACAACAGAAAAATGATGTGCACTGGGTTTACAAAACAACCGACCTGCCCACAAATCGGGATCGTTTTTACTTTCTGACACCCGACAAAAAGATCATTGAAAAGGAAATTAAAAGCGGCATTTCTATGCACAGACCAGCGTTTGACTTCGTTTATTGTTCAACTGACAGCAACAACGAAAGATTTTGGCTTTCTAAAAGTGAATGTCAATTCATTCTTACATCCAATTCAAGAAAAGCAGGGCAAGGAACCGTATTTATGTATCCAACTTGCACAAACCCACCTTCAAAACAGGAAGAACCCAATTCCTGGACTGTTAATGAGTATAACAAAGATGGTTTGCGCATTGACATCACCAATCATCAATTGAAAAACTTTAGCATACATATTTCAAGAAAAAATGATTCGTTGACCCTTGATTTAAATGCGCTGCACATTCCTTTTAAGACCCCTGAAGTAACTTGGGTAAATAAAGATTTCATCTGTATATCAACTTGGTGGTCTGGTCCGTTTGCGCGCAACCTATTTATTCCACTTGGCAAGCAACTAAAAGAGTACATCTATATAGACAAAGACATCGAATGGACAGATTCAATTACCAATAACGTAATGTATGTAGATACGGTTTTGAATGGTCAGGTGAAAATGATCCTTGAAAATTTAAAGAGCCGAAAAAAGCAATTGATCAACTATCCTTTGAACCCAGAAAGGCCTCCGGATACCTATTACGACAGCCTTCGATTGACAAAAAAGCAATTGACCATTTGGAGTGATGGTAAAACACGTTCATTTATGTTGAATATTTAAATTTCCTAAAAGTTTGTTTTTTAATGGAGTTTTAGGATTTTTACTACCTTTATTACATGGAAGCTATTATAAGAAGGCATTATTTAGAAAAACTAAATATCCTTAAAGATAAAAACTTCATCAAGGTTGCAACCGGAATAAGGCGTTGTGGAAAATCAACGTTGATGCTACAATTTCAAGATTTAATGCGCAGCCAAAACGCGAATGTATCCATTTTAGCAATTAACATGGATAAGCCAGAGTTTCGTTTTCTAGCTGAAAAAAACTGGAAAGAAATTTACGATTTTATAATTGAAAATCTTGATCAAAATCAAACCAATTACGTTTTTGTAGACGAGGTTCAAAACGTTCCAGAGTTTGAAAAGCTACTAGAAGGGTTGTATGTTCATCCTCTAATTGACCTTTATGTTACTGGATCAAATGCATTTCTACTTTCTAGTGAGTTGGCAACATTATTAACAGGTAGAGCTTTTGAAATCAATATCTTACCCTTTTCTTTTCAGGAGTATTTAGAATTCACTAAAAAAACAAGTAATCCTGATCGCGCTTTTGCCGAATACATCCGTACAGGGGGATTCCCTGAAGCAATAAGGCTCTCAGTGGAAGGGCACCATTTATCCATTGCATATTTACAAACTGTTTTTAAAAATATTTATGAGAACGATATTTCAAAACGGCATACCATTTACGGTGAAGAATCATATCAAGAGGTTGTACATTTTTTAATTGATTCTGTCGGATCGAGGGTATCAGCGGGAAATATTTCTAAAGTGCTTACTGCAAACAAAAAGAAAATCGACAATAAAACTGTATCCAGATACATTTCATCCTTAGTAGAGTCCTATCTATTTTATAAAGTAAACCGATATGATATCAAAGGAAAACAACATTTGGCAACACAAGAAAAATACTACATAGTTGATCTAGGTTTTCGAACAGCATTGCTTGGCAAGGAACTTACAAGTGATGCAGGCCACTTGCTTGAAAATATCATCTATTTAGAACTCATCCGACGCAATTATCAAGTTTGGATAGGTAAAGTGAATAATTTAGAAATTGATTTTGTAGTTCGCAGTAAGGAAGGAATGACACAATACATTCAAGTATCACAAACAGTTCAAGACAAAGTAACCTTAGAAAGAGAATTGAAACCGCTCAATACCATTCCTGACCATTTTGAAAAATTATTGATTACAATGGATTACGATACTGGAACATATAATGGAATTAAAAAAATAAATGCCATAGACTGGCTCCTAAATAATACTTCTGTCTATTAAAGCGCTAAAGAAAACGCTCATCTTCTACTCCACCTTAACGACAGGATAAACAGTGCCGTCAGAGAATCGAATGAAATACGACCCTGACTGAAGCATTTCTAGGTTCTTTTCGTTCAGCTCTTTACCATAGAGATCGATAATGCTGCTGACGTAAACACCGACAGGTGCTTTGATGGTGAGCTTGTCTTTAAACGGATTAGGGTATACTAAAATGTCGGCGTTTGAATTGGGCTTAATTGCCGCAGTATTGTATTCAAGTGCTCCAACAGCTGTTTGATTGACATCTCTAGGATAATAATTGTAATCTAGTGTAATTGAACTGATTGGGACAAGATGCAACGGGACATAAGATCCTCCTGAAACGGTACCCCAAGCATCTGGAACGGAAGCAGGAATATTCGGATCAATGATATCCGTGGCAGAGGTCATGCCTGACCATACTGCTTGCCTGTAACAATTGTAGTTTGCAGAATAACCAGGAATATTGCATGGGGCAATGATGAGATTGTTGTTGTTCAGGCTATCTGAATTGGCTGCGACTAAATTCCGGTGAATAGAAATTTGATTGAAGTGGACATTTGGAGCGGGCTGACCTAAAAAGGTATCAAAAGAAAAATTGATGCAGGCACCATTTCCCGATTGACGACCAATTATTGAATTGTGCGCAATTTCTACGTTATCAAAATAACCATGTTGCAACGCTCCGAAAGTGCCTTGCCAAAAACTCATTCCCTGCGTATTCAGCAGAATGTTGTTGTAGATATGGACATCTTTAATGTAATAATTGGAAATTAAATTAGAAAAGGCTTCCATTGCGCAAAGAATACCCGGCGACTGCTTATAATCGTTTTCTATGTGATTGGAATACACCCAAGCAGTAGTTACTTTGTCTAAATAAATTCCTACCACATTATCGATTACTAAATTGTCGCTAATTTCGATGGAATCGCAGTCATCTGCATCAATGCCTTCGCCACCATTATTTTTTACTGTACAATTCCGAACGATGACATTTTTCGCATTCCAAGCCTTTATGGCAGATCCCCACTGCGGTTGAGGTGTATTGTAGTTTACCGCTTCGGTAACATAACAATGATCTATTAAAAAACCACTCGCTTTTGGCACCAGAGCCGTCGGATTTGTATTGTCCACAGCGCCTATTCCCGCCAAAATACCATGCCCTAAAGTTTGGGTAACGTAAACATTTTGGATCAAAACGTCGCTGGAATTGATGACAGTATTATTGGAGTTATACCCAAAGCGAATGCCGTTTGCAGGAGAATTGAGGATATTAATGTTATTCACATAAATATGGCTTCCGAGTAAATGAACCATTCCACTGCCTGGATTCAAATTCGTTAAAGTTGACCCATTTATCATTACACCCCATAGACCACGGACACTCACATTTAAATTCTTGGTTGCCAACTGATACGCACTCACAGGCTGTACCAACGCTTGGGTATACGTGCCTGGTTGCAAAGCCACTTCCGTGTAAACTTCCCCGGTTTCTGTACTCGTTGCTGAAATCAAAAGATCTAAAGCCTGAGAAAAACTAAATACAGGATTAAGACTATCGCCCGAATTTGTGTCAGAACCCGTTGGCGACATGTACACCCGAAACATCGGTGTTTCTATTTGTGGTGGCGTCAGGTACTGAGCAAAAAAAGTAGCGCTGATCAAAAGTGAGTACAGCAAACCTAATGTTTTCATTTTCAGAGAATTTATCAAACTAAATTAAGAAATTTCAAAGTTGTAGATATTAAATTTTATTTAGATTCATTCTAAATACCCTTTTTGTGGTATTTCAGAAACCGCCTATCCTTGCTTACTTTGCCCTATCAAATTTTAGCAAATGATCAAGTCACAACACCTCCTAATCTTTATTATTTTTATCAACACATTTTCATCTTTTTCGCAAGATACCTCGCGCATCAAAACCACGCAAGATGTGATTTTATTGGAAGGATTGAATCAGAAAGGCGATTTGTTTAGAATGCCGACTATTTCGGGTACCGATATCTTTTCTGGCAAGAAAAATGAAGTCATTTCGCTCAGAGCAAGCACTGCTGATTTATCATCCAACAACACCCGACAAATTTTTGCAAAAGTTCCAGGCCTTAGCATTTGGGAAAATGATGGCTCGGGTATCCAGACCAGTATTGCAACCCGTGGCCTGAGCCCTAATCGTTCTTGGGAATTCAATGTGCGCCAAAATGGTGCCGACATCAGTTCAGAAGTTTTTGGTTATCCAGAAGCCTATTTTACGCCGCCCACAGAAGCGTTAGAACGCATCGAAGTAGTGCGCGGCGCAGGTGCCTTGCAATATGGGCCACAATTTGGCGGTCTCTTGAATTACATCTCAAAGAAGCAGCTGGGAAATAAACCCTTGAGCTTGGAAAGCAGCCAAACCATAGGTTCTTTTGGCTTGTTCAACTCGTACAATGCCATTGGTGGGCAACTCAAAAAGTTCAAATACTATGCTTATTTACACCATCGAAATGCCGACAGCTGGCGAGAAAATAGCCGTTACAAAACCCAAACGGTAGCCCTCAATTTTACCTATGAATTCAATAGCAAATGGCAGTTGAACGGTGAATACACCCACATGAATTACTTGAGCCAGCAGGCAGGGGGGCTCACGGACGCCCAATTTGCATCAGACCCTCAACAGTCACTGCGCGCACGCAATTGGTTCAGTACGCCCTGGAATACTGCTGCATTCACGCTAAAATACAAAGCGAGCGAAAAAACACTTTTTACATTGCGCACTTTCGGGATTCTCGCCCAAAGAAATAGCATTGGTTTTACCTCAGCCATCACCATTGCAGATACGATTAACGAAAACATTGGCGCATACAACCCTCGCCAAATTGACCGAGATGCGTTTCAAAATGTTGGGTCCGAACTTCGTGGCCTGCACCAATATCAGTTCTTGAAAGGGAAGTCTGCACTTTCGGGAGGTTTGCGCATTTACAAAGGGCAAACCCTGCGCCATCAGAAAGGTATCGGCAGCACTGGCTCTGACTTTTCGTTAGACATTTTAAGCCAACAAAATGGTCTCGACTTCGGTAAAAGCTTTGAGCTCGGCACTTTAAATGCTGCTGCTTTTGTAGAAAACATGTTTCAAATCACCAAGAAATTTGCTGTCACGCCGGGTATCCGCTACGAATGGATCCAAACGACAATTGATGGCTACATCAATACGAGCGCAACAGGTAAAATAAATGATTCCAGGACACGTCGTCTTTTTCTCTTAGGCATTGGTGCTGAATATGCGATGAGCGCACAGAGTAATCTTTACGGAAACTTTAGCCAGGGCTATAGACCAGTCACTTTCTCAGAGCTTACGCCTTCGGCAACAGCTGATATCATTGACCCCGAGCTCAAAGATGCAAGTGGATATAATGCCGATTTAGGTATTCGCGGAAGTACAAAGCAGCAATTACTGAAATTTGATATAGGCGTTTTCCGCTTGTTCTATAATAACCGCATTGGAACCATTACCCTCAACAACGCGCCTTATAAAACAAACATTGGCGCCTCTGTGAGTCAGGGTATTGAAAGTTTTGTAGAATTAGATGTCATGCGACTCTTCCCGCAATTCACAACTTTGGGTCTTAGTGTTTTCACGAATTACGCATATGTAGATGCGCGCTACACTCGCTGGGACAACCCCGCTACCATCAATGACCCTTCGAAAAATCAAACAGGAAAACGCGTAGAAAACGCCCCTGAACACATCTTGCGCACTGGTCTAAGCATCAAATTCAAAGGTTTTACCGCTACAGTTCAATATAATTATGTGGCTGCCGTATTTACTGACGCGCTAAACACAATTGAGCCCAACGCTACATTTACCACAGGGCAACTACGCGCCTACCAACTCCTTGACTTTAATATGACTTATGCATTGAAAGATTTGTATCAGTTCAGAGCGGGAATCAACAACCTAACCAACGAAATGTACGCAACCAGACGAGCTGGTGGTTACCCGGGCCCGGGCATTTTACCGGGTACGCCGAGAACGTTCTACTTGAGCATTGGCGTGAAGCTTTAAGATTGCATCAATACTTGACCAAAGCTTTCGAGACGCCCTGCTGATCTAGCTTCACGATGAAATAGTAGCCTGGTGCCAAACGAGAAAGATCGAAAGTGTTATATGTGGAGCTTGTAAAGTAAAATGTTTGGCCGCTCGTATTTTGAAGTACAATTTGTTTGACTTCAGGATATCCTAACAATTGTAAGTCATGTTGAACAGGATTTTCAAAACTGAAATCAAAAGCATTTTCTTCTAGCCCAACACCTGCACCGAACTTAACTACATTACCTAAAAGGACGGTGCAGCTAGAGTCGTAGATTTGATAATTGATGAGGCCTTTGGTAATGTCGTCGTAGCCGTCTATGAGATAAGCTTCAATCTGAGCGGAGTCGAGGTCACAGAAGCAATTGCTGAACAGCGAATAGTTCATGTTGGTATTGTTGTTGACGTTGTAGTAGGTATTTCCACATATTTCGTTATCGTAGATCGAAGGGCTGTCTTGAATGGAGGTCACGTTGGAAATGATGATGCCCTCCGCGTTATTATTGATTTGATTGTTGTGAATGTTGGCATCTACTGTTGCTTCAATGGCCAAAATGTTATAGAAAAAAGTGTTGTTTTGGATTTCACAATTATAAGCGGCTTGAACAGCTGTGCCATTATCTGAAAACTCACAATTCTCAACTCTTCCGTTATTCGGGTAATTGAGGGCCAAACCATTATTGAGGAATTCACAATTAGCAATGACTATGGAATCTACCGCATTCGCCAAAAAAGATGCTCCGATTTGGTTGTCAATGAAACTGCAATTACTCATGGCAAAAGCGCTGGCGTAAATATAGAGTGAGGTCGTGTTGTCTTTGAAAAGGCAATTATTGATATTGAAATTGGCCCACCCGTAAACCCCGACTTCATTATCGATGAATTCACAGCCGGATAAATTGAGGTTGGTACCTACCGTAACCGCTTGAAAACAACGAATGAATTTGCTATTGGTATAGGAAAGGGTTGCGGGAATGGTTTCGTAAGATAAAGGAAAGTAGGCATTGGAAATCTCGATGCGGTCTGCATTCAAAACGCCTCCTTGCGAACTCGTACAAACAAAACCTTGCCAAGCAACCGTACTTAAAGTATCATACAGTGCATGGATTTTTATGGGTTGCGCATCGGTACCGACACAATTGATGGTGCCGCGCGTCTCGATGTAAATATTACTGTTGTTTTGGTTATTGATTTGAATTTCTACACCTGGCTCAATTGTCAACGTTTTACCCGGAAAAACAACAATGGAGCTATTCACTACATATGGGCTGCCACTCAACGTCCAAGTTGTATTCTGGTAAATGCCACCAGAAACATTGGTTTGGGCGAAGGTAAAAATAGAAATAAAGGTAAAAACGATGGTGGAGATGATAATTTTCATACAAATGGTTTTGTGATTCAAACAAAGGCAAGACCTTATTGTTTGAGGAGACTTGAGGTCTCACCTTATTCAATCATCAACTTCTCTGAATATATTTCTTTTCCATTTGAAGCCTTGATCAAGTAACAACCTTTTGTAAGCGTTTTCAAGAGGTGGTTTTTGAGAAAGAACGGAAGGGCGAATGTAAAGGGGTAGTTGCTTTGAGCTATCCTTTTATCTTCAACCAAAATTGTTTTTATCTACTTATTTCAAATACAAGGCAACCAAATGAGTTTTATTTTGTTTAATGTTTAATCAATTAACTTAAACAAAATAAATCTCATGAAAAAAACAATTTTATCTCTTTCGTTTGTTCTCGCCAGTTTGTGCGGCAAAAGCTATGCGCAAACCAACGTGTTTGACAACATCATTGCCACAAGTCCTAATCACACGCTTCTAGAAGCAGCGCTTTTGCAAGAAGGCTTAGCGAGTGTGCTTCAAAACCCCAGTGCCAACCTCACCGTTTTTGCACCGGATGACCAAGCCATTACAAGTTTAGCAGCAGCGCTCAATTTAGACATCGCCGGACTTTTGGCTTTACCGAACTTAGGAGATATCCTAACCTATCATGTATTGGGTTCTACAGTAAACTCTGCTGCGATCGTGAATGGACAAGTTGTACAACCGGTGAGTACAACTAACACATTGAAACTAACCGTAACAGGTGCCGGAAGTGTATTTGTAAACCACGCACAAGTGACAGCAGCAGACCTCACTGCCGATAACGGTGTTGTACACGTCATCAACAATGTAGTATTGCCTTCAGAAACAGTAGTTGATATTGCACTTGACAACGGTTTCACCACACTCGTTGCTGCCTTGATTCAAGCAGAATTAGTGCCAGCGCTGTGCAATCCTTTAGCCGATTTTACAGTATTTGCTCCTACAAATGATGCCTTTGATGATTTAGCTGATGCTGTCGGTGCTCCTTTGAGTGCCATTTTAGGCATACCTGAGCTTCCAGAAATTTTATTGTACCATGTCTTAGGTGCCAACGTACCTTCTTCAGCGGTTACAAATGGTGCAATTGCTCAACCTTTGAGCACTTTAAATACGCTAAAACTCACTCAAACTACGTCCGGCGATATTTTTGTCAATCAAGCAGAGGTAACGAGTGCAGACATCAATAGCAGCAATGGTGTAGTACATGTCATCGACGCAGTGCTTTTGCCAATTGCTACGGTAGTTGACCTCGCCATTAACAACAACTTTACAACACTAACTGCTGCTGTAGTCAAAGCAGAGTTGGTTCCTGCTCTCAGTGATCCGTTTTCGGAGTTTACAGTTTTTGCGCCAACGAACGCAGCGTTTGACAATCTCGCAACTGCCCTTGGCACCAACCTCAACGGTATTCTTAATCTCCCGAATTTAGAAGACATTCTATTATATCACGTATTAGACGGAATTGTTGAATCAACAGCTTTAGTAGCTGGCCCAGTAGAAACACTCAACGGTAGTGATGTCATTGTTTCACTCACTGGTGGTGTAAAAATCAATGACGCCAATGTAATCTTGGCAGATGTATTTGCCGACAACGGAATTGTACATGTGCTTGACAAAGTATTATTAGAAGATTTCTTGGATGTCGACGCTGACCTTTTCAAGGAATTATCAGTTTCACCAAACCCAGCGACAGATTTCATTGCTATTGAGAATGTGGCTGGTTTAGCTTACCAACTCACGGACCTCAGTGGCAAGGTTCTTCTATCTGGAACAACGCAAATGCAAAACCAAATCCATATTTCAGATTTGAATGCCGGTATTTACAATATCCGTTTCGAAAAAGATGGTGCTGTGAAAGCCATCAAAGTGATCAAAATGTAAAACCTGTTTGCTCCTCATTTCAAAACCCGGGTCGTTGGCTCGGGTTTTTTTGTGTGATTTTTTCAAGGCGCGCCTCCTTATCATTTTCATAACAATTATTAATGAATTAATGAGCGTAAATAAGCCTTTATGGCATAATCTTTGGCCAACGATTCAAAACTTAACGACATGAAAAAAATCCTATTTTTTGCTGTATTGGCCGCCGGGATTGCGAGCTGTACGGTAGTAAGACCACACCAAGTTGCCGTGAAAAGTAAACTTGGTAAAATTGACAACAAGGTTCGCATGGCAGGGCCTGTCGCTTACAATCCTTTTATAACGAAGGTGATCAAGGTCAATGTGCGTACCATGAATTTATCAATCAAAGAGAATCTTCCGTCCAAAGAAGGGCTCACCATTCTTTCTGAGAGTTCTATTCTCTATCACATCAAAGCTGAAGACGTTCCAAAAGTAATCAAAGAAACAGGGCTCAACTACGAAGAAAACCTCATTTTGCCGGTTTTCAGATCAGCAGCCTCAGACGTTTGTTCGCGCTACTATGCAAAAGACATGCACAGTGCCAAGCGCAATGAAATCGAGCAAGAAATCAGAAAAAGACTCGCAGAAGTATGTGAAGAAAAAGGCTTTGTGATCGAAGCAGTTTTATTGAAAAGCATCAGCCTTCCGCAAGGCTTGACACGCTCTATTGAAGCCAAGCTAGAAGCCGAACAAGAAGCACTCCGCATGGAATTTGTGCTCGATCGCCAGAAAAAAGAAATGGACCGCCAACTCATAGAGGCAGAGGGCGCCAAGAAAAATGCCATCATTCAGGCCGAGGCCAAAGCACAGACCGCTATTCTCGAAGCAGAAGGACGCGCTAAAAGTATTGAAATTGAAGCCAAGGCCAATAAAGCCGCCAACGACATGCTCAATTCAAGTCTTACACCAAACGTGCTCAAAATGAACCAAATTCAGGCCTTCATGAAGCTCTCGACCTCTCCAAATACCAAAACCATTATTACAGATGGCAAAGGCGGTGTGATCAATATGTTAGATGATAAGTAAACGTATAGCCGCCGCAAGCTTTTCTTTATTTTGGGGGCCAACGCCTAAAGAAATATAGCGGACCACACCATTCTGATCGATGACAACGGAGGTGGGAAAACCATCGACACCAAATTGAGTGGCCACCTCCATGGCATCTGGCACCACGTGATAATCAAATGGTGTTTTCTTCAAAAACTTCTTCATCTGCTCGGCTTTGTTCAGGCCCAATGCGATGAAAACAACACCATCCTTTTGGAAATCATGAACCAACTCGTTGAGTTCCGGAATTTCAGACACACAAGGCTTACACTCTACAAACCAAAAATTTAAAACGACAATCTTTCCCCTCATTGCTTCTAGTTGAAAGTCATTTCCCTTTAGATCCTTAACAGCAAATTGAGGTGCGGCTTGATTTAAAAGTGGTGAAGCTGTTGTTTCAGTAGGGCCACTCATGTCCGGGCCACCATTCGCTTGCATTTGCTGCATCATTTTTAATTCTTCTGGTGTGGCCTTGCGCAAGACCAAGGCCTTCACGTTTAAAGCATTATCTAAATATGGTTCGGGCATATACTCCATGGACATCATCATCTGTTGAAACGCTTGTTCAGTTAAACGCTCAAAATTCTCGTTGTAAATGGGCATTACTGCCGGATTCAGCATCAGTGGTGTACCTGGTTTGATTTCATTCGCACCCGCACGGTGCAAGCCTTCTAAAGCTTTTGGCGCTGTGTTTTGGGCATAAATGCTCAGGTTAAGGATACAGAGAAAAGAAAGGAAAAGGAAATTATTTTTCATTGTAAAGAAAAAAAATAAGGATGTCAAGCAATAGTAGTAGTGTAACGAATGTAAGATAAAAAATTAAAGCAGCATGAAGACTCTCCAACCAACCTTGCTGCTCATAACCGCGCTCTGCCATTGCAGCACCCTCTTTTCACAACAAATCCTAGCCGATGAAATACACATCGCTTGCGGTAACCGCTACTTTTCAGAAGTCGATGAATACCGACAAGCAGCGTTGGTAGTTCGCGGAATATTCTGTGGAGATTCCTACATGTGGACCCCAATTAGCGAAGGCGATGCCATTCAAGAAGAGGCCTACCGCGGTGATGAGTTGTTTACGGGCGAATGTATTGACCTCGATACAGCGGGCGTCTTGATCGGACGCTATACTTTTAAGGATGGCATGCTTCAAAAACTCGAAGAATTTCATGGCAATGGACAAGTCTATAAATCTCTAAGTTATCAAGATGGCGTACCCAACGGGCCTAGCTTTCGCATCACGGAAGATGGCGTGCTCGATAGTTTCTTCTTTTTTGAGAATGGAGTCAGGAGCGGCGCATATTACCTTACAAGAGATCGCACAGACTGGGGCTTATCACCCTGCATAGAATTCGGCGTTTACACCAATGGAGAATCTGCACAACTCACCAAACCTTGCTTTGAAAGGGAATAAAAAAAGCCCTAGAAAACTCTAGGGCTTTTGTACCTCGGGCCGGGATCGAACCGGCACTCCCGAAAGAACAGGATTTTGAATCCAGCGCGTCTACCAGTTCCGCCACCGAGGCATTCTTTTCGACTTTCAGGGTTGCAAAGATACAAACAAAATAACTTTCTCGCAAATTATTCAAGTAGCCGTTATAAATTTTCATTAGGGCTTGTAACAAAGAATTTAACTTGGATTTTACTTAGAAATTCACTACATTTAATGGGAGCCACGAGGGCTTCTTCTAGTATTCATTCTTAATTCCTTGCACCATGAAACGCATCTTATACAAATGGGACAAATACAAGCTCGGACGCCGACTTCATTATCTTCAAAAAAGACTCCACCGCGCCGAAGCAAATGGGTACCAAGAAAAGGTGAATAATTACAATCGCTTGATACGCGACGTTCAAGAAAAATTAAAACATATCAAGGAATAGATGGCCAGAGCAATCAAGGAACGTAGACTTCTTCTTGATTGATGAGCTCAATCCATTGGTTTACACTTTTAGCGTTTTCAATTGAAAACAAACCAGATTGCGTTCTGCGCAAGGCTATGAGTGTAGCTCCTGAGTTCAAGCGCGCGCCAAAATCACTAGCAATACTCCTGATATACGTGCCTTTGCTGCAGGTAATCTCGAAATCAATTTCGGGAAAACGTGCGGCATCGATCTGAAAATCTGTAATTTCTATTTGGCTCTGCTTGAGCTCAACTTCTTTACCTGCCCTTGCAAAATCATAGGCACGCTTACCATCGACTTGCTTTGCCGAGTAAATGGGTGGCGTTTGTAATTGAGTGCCCATAAAAGAAGCGCGCACGCTTTCGAGCAATGCCGCATCGATGTGGGCTGTGTCGAAATCTTGGTTGTATTGGGTTTCTAGATCGAAAGATGGCGTTGTTTTGCCAAGTAGAAAGGTTCCGGTATAAGTTTTGGCATCGCTGGTGAGCCCTTCGATGCGTTTGGTGTGCTTACCTAAACACAACACGAGCAAGCCCGTAGCCAAAGGGTCGAGTGTCCCCGCGTGACCAACTTTTACGTTTTTGACACCTAACTTTTTTTTGAGGTTCCAGCGAATTTTATTGACGACGTCGAAAGATGTCCAGGTGTAGGGTTTATCGACTAAAATAGTGAGTCCGTCTTGAATATCGAGCATTAGCCAGCCATTTGGAGTTCTACGCCTAGGGCAAGTAAAATCAAGAGTGTAGCGCCTAATGCAATGCGGTACCATCCGAATGCGCGGAATCCTTTCTTTTGAAGAAATGCAATAAAGGATTTGATGGCCAGGTATGCCACCGCAAACGCGACAACATTTCCGACGAGCAACAACAGCCACTCATGACCTGTCGATTGTAAAAGCAATTCTTTTTCGTCGTACATGCTTTTGAGCGTGGCAGCCGCCATTGTCGGAACAGCCAAGAAAAATGAAAACTCTGCAGCCGCTTTGCGCGTGAGTTTTTGACTCAGGCCACCAATGATGGTAGCGGCTGAGCGCGAAACTCCCGGAACCATCGCTAAACATTGAATGGTGCCAATGACGAATGCGGTTTTGAAATCCAGTTCTTTTTCGACGGTTTGTGTTTCATTTGCTTCAAAAAAACGATCGACAAACAAGAGTAAAATACCTCCGAGCAAGAGCATCCAAGCGACCACCTCCACATTTTCAAGTAAGGCATCAATGTGCTTTTTAGCAAGTAATCCGATGATGGCGGTTGGGATAAAAGCGGCTCCAATCAGTAAATAAAACCGAAAGGTTTGCAAAAATCGTTGAAAGTAAACCAACACCACTGAGAGAATAGCACCAAATTGAATAGCTACCGTAAATAGCTTGACGAAGTCATCGGAAGCATTGCCCATCAAAGTAGAGGCGATGATCATGTGGCCCGTCGAGGAGATGGGCAAAAACTCAGTTAGGCCCTCGATGATGGCCAAAATAATTGCGTCGAGAAAACTCATGGATTAGGCTTCGGTTTCGTCTTTTTTGTTGCGCTTCATGATGGCGTAGAAAATCACGACATAGCCCGCAACAATGAGCATAGGAGCAATGGTAATGCGAACCGTACTAAAGAGCTCATCTTCTTTGAAAACTTTAGGATCGTCTGAGCCGCCGCCAATCATTAAGAGGAATCCGAGGATGTTAATGGCTAGTCCGATGTAGAGCCATTTGTAGTTGGCAGGGTCAAAGCCGAAATGTTTGATAGGGTCTTTCATAGTTAGTAAAGATCATCTAATTTCATACGAAGATACTTGTTTAAGGCAAACCAAGTAGACAAGAGCGTAATAAAAACGCCAATCGCGAAGAGTAAGCTCACCAAGAGCATGAAGCTTTCCAGTGAGTAAGCAATTTGTATGGTCTCGAGCAAATTGTTGAGCCCATAAAAAACAGTGAGCAACAAAGCCAAACCAATGAGCGCAGACAACAGGCCTTGAAAAAGCGCTTGCCCTAAAAATGGTTTGCGGATGTACATGGCAGTTGCCCCCACTAATTGCATGGTTTTAATGGTAAAGCGCTTGGAGTAAAGCGACAAACGAATGGTGTTGTTGATCATGGCAACCGCAATAATGATCAAGAGGAGGGCCACAGCCAAAAACAAAATGGCAAATTGCTTGAAACCTAAGTTGACATTCGCAACACTTGATTTATCGTAATTGACTTCATCGATTTCATCTTTGAATCTCGAAAGCAATTTGCGCTTGATGTGGGCCATTCCGGCCCGACTCGCGAATTCCATTTTCGGCTTGATGCCAATGGTGGCAGGCAACGGATTCTCGGCGTCAAAAAGGGCCAATACGTCTTTTTCGACCTCGCTTTCACCTGCAAACTCTTCGATGGCGCGCTCAGGTGAAATAAAAAATACATCTGAAAATTCGGGCCAAGCTTTGAGTTGCTCTTCAATTTGTTTGATATCTGCATCATTGAGTGCAGATTTGAAAAAGATGTCGGCTTGAATGTTCTCTTTGGCTTGTTTTTCGATGCTGCGTAAGCCGAAAATACCGCCGAGCACAAGGCCAATCATGAATATAACCAATGAGATCCCTATTACCGTAGAGACATAGCCGGTACGAATACCGCGCTTGCTGTAGATGTCTGCTTTATTTGCCATGATTCAAAAATAAGGCGAAGTTCACAAGTGTTAAGGGCTACCCTGATGGAGTTTTGAAGAGTCGAATGTTTATTTAATGTTCGGGGTTCATTTTGGCATTGATGGTCCAGCCGATGACGTCAGCTCTTTGCTTGGCTTGCGCTGCAAGTTCTCCAACGAATAGTTCGTCAATTGTTTGGTTAAATAAGAATAGCCAGCGGTCAAAGTGAGGCTTTTGCAAGGGCATCTGCATGTGTTTGTCAGTGACATTGGTGGTGTACCCTGCTTCTGATAACAAAGCAAAACGCCAAAATTGTTCCATCTTCGGAAGGTGTGCGGCAAAATCTAATTGCTCGAAAAATGGGGCAATTAAGTCATCTTGAAGGACTTTACCGTAAAAGGCCGAGACAAGTTGGTGGATGTCTTCGGCTGTTTCGAGTTGTTTCATACTCAAATTTACTCCGTTTTTTTGCTTAATTTAGTCTCCGCATGCACTATAAAATTTACATTTTCTTTTGTTGTATACTTTTGAGCAACTTGAGCTTTACTCAAGCCTACTCAGGATCTGCAAAACCGAGTGTTCAAACACAAAATAAAGGCGCCAACTGCCCGCCACCAACGCACACCACTTTTATGGAACTCAATAACGTGCGCGCAATGGTTCATACGGCTGGTAATTTATGGCAAATTCCCAATCAAAACTATTCCATGTACGAGGTGCCCAAGAACTCAGGCATCAATGCGCTTTTTACAGCTGCGCTTTGGCTGGGTGGTACAGACGTCAACAACCAACTCAAATTAGCAGCACTTCGTTACCGCAATGGTCAAGACTACTGGACAGGCCCGCTTTCTAAAGTTTTTGCTGAAACCACCTACGATAACTGCTCTAAATTTGACAAGCACTTTGTCTCGAGCCAAGATGAAATCCGAGAATTCAATGCCTGGTACGAAGCAGGTATCTACGACCTTCAAAACGGAACCAACACCCAATCTGAATTATTTCCAAACTATACCGTCCCAAAAATCATCAAAGAATGGCCTGCGCATGGCGACGTTTCACAAGGCCAAGACTACTACTTAGCGCCTTTCTACGACTACAACAACGACGGCACCTATAACTGGCAAGATGGCGATTTTCCTTGGTACGACATCAAAAAAACCAAAGACTGCAGCACTGAACGTAAAATTTCGCTCTACGGCGACCTGAATTATTGGTGGGTCATGAACGACAAAGGAAACATCCACACCGAAACCGGTGCCGACCCCATTGGAATGGAAATCAGGGCGCAAGCGTTTGCTTTCGCCTCCAATGACGAAGTCAACAACATGACCTTCTACAACTACGAGCTCATCAACCGCGGCACCCAAACGTTGTACAATACTTATTTTGGGTTCTTCACAGATGGTGCCCTTGGCGATCCCTACGATGATTACGTGGGTTGCGATGTCAATCGCGGCTTAGGTTATTACTACAACGGCGACAACTACGACGGCGACAACTCTGGGTTCAAAGGCTATGGGTATTCACCACCCGCAGTTGGCGTGGACTTCTTTGAAGGTCCTTATCAAGACAACGACGGCATCGACAACGCTTTTGGCATCTGGGACAACGAGGCCCTCAACGGTATTGGCTACGGCGATGGAATCGTCGACAACGAGCGTTTTGGCATGCGTCGCTTTTTGTATTATTCCAATACCACAAATGGCGCCAACCCCAATCAGACCGACCCTGTCAACGCCGGAGATTACTACAATTACTTGCGTGGATTTTGGAAGGATGGTACCAAATTCGTGTACGGTGGTAGTGGCCATATCTCTGACCCAGAAGCCGACCCTAACATGCCCTGCGACTTCATGTTTCCGGGCAATACCGACCCGCTCGGCTGGGGAACCAACGGCAATCCGCAACCCAACTGGACCGAACAAACTGCGAATAACACGCCCAATGACCGCCGCTTTGTGCAATCGGCAGGTCCGTTTATACTGAAGCCCGGAGCCGTCAACAACATCACCGTTGGTGTCGTTTGGGCGCGCTCAAGTGCCGGCGATCCGTTTGCGTCTGTAGAAACACTCCGACGCGCCGACGACAAAGCCCAAGCGCTTTTTGAAAACTGCTTCAAAGTTCTCGATGGGCCACACGCCCCAGAGGTACAAACCCAGGAGTTGGCCAATGAAGTCATTCTCATGCTATCCAATCCTGTCAATTCCAACAATTACAAAGAAGCGTACGAAGAATTTGACCCATTCATCGTTGCATCCGACCCCAACGCCGACAAAACGTATAACTTTCAAGGTTACCAGATTTTCCAATTAGCCAATTCAAAAGTGTCGAGTTCAGAACTTCAAGACCCAGATCAAGCGCGCTTGGTAGCACAATGCGACATCAAAGATGGGATTGGTAAAATCATCAATTTTGAATTCAGCGACGAACTTGGCGCATCCATTCCGGTGCAGCGCGTCGATGGTGAAGACAAAGGTATTCAGCACAGCTTTCGCATTCAGACCGACCAATTTGCGCAAGGCGACAAAAAGCTGGTCAATTTCAAGCGTTATTACTACATGGCGATTGCCTATGCGCACAACAACTACAAAGATTATTCGCCCAACGACCCGCTTTCTCTCGACGGTCAAAAGAAACGCTATATTGCCAGCCGCAAAGCCGCTGTGGGGGAGGTCAAGCCCATAGAAGTGATCCCGCACAACCCCATGCCAGAAGCAGGCGGAACAGCACAACTCATTGCTTACGGTTCGTCGCCACAAATTACGCGCCTCGATGGCTACGGCAATGGAAACCGCAGTTTAGAACTCACTAGCGCAAGCTTGAAATCCATCCTTTCCGACGGATACTTGGCCAACCCAACTTATGACTACGGTGCAGGGCCAATCAATATTAAGGTAGTAGATCCACTCAACTTGGCCAATGGTTACTTTACTTGCAAATTCCGCGACTACACTGCCCCTACAGTTGGCAACAGCGCCGACACCGCAAGCTGGGTTATTTACCGCCATGTGAGTAAAGACGACCTCACTATCCTAGACTCCGTGAGCTCAGAGCGCACCATTCAATCAGACAACGAGCAAATTATTCCACAATGGGGTGTATCGGTTCAAATCTTCCAAACAAAGTATAAAGGAACAGGTAATTTGGCGAACAAATCTACCGACATGATTGAAGCGAGTATGGAATTCAACGACTCGTCTAAGCGTTGGCTCACGGGCGTCAAAGACAACGACGCATTTTTCCCAACCAATTGGATCCGCTCCGGAGAATATATGCCTCAGACAGATCCGAATGCTAACGATTATGATTGTGATCCTACAGCTTCTCCTTTTTACAATCCTTGTAACTATGCGGATGAATTAAATGTAGACCTTACACAGGCATATGAGCGCGTTTTGGACGGTATCATTGCGCCTCACCGTTTGGTGGGTTACCAAGCCGACTACATGCCATTAGCATACTTTGGGGCTTTCTCAGGCTCTAGCAAACTCAACGCTTCCATTTCGTTCTTGCCAAGTATAAACATCGTGCTTACCTCAGACAAGAGCCTCTGGACCCGCTGCCCAATTGTGGAGCTCGGTCGCAACACAGCCCTCAACGTTGGCGGAGCCGCACCCGGAGCCTTACGCAAGAGCCAAAGCGTCGACAAAAATGGCAACCCCGACGGTACCGGAACAGGAATGGGTTGGTTTCCTGGCTATGCTATTGACATCGAATCTGGCGCGCGCCTTTACATGGCCTTCGGAGAAAACTCCTTCTTGGGTGGTGAAAACGGCGCCGACATGATCTGGAACCCAACGGATCGCTTAGTAAGCAACGTTGGCACACCACTCATGGGTGGTGTACAACCTATTTACGTATTTAGTTACAATCAGGCGAGCACCAACGGATTCAGCACGGCTTATAACTTCCCAGCATATATTCCTACAGATGCAGAGAACAACACTGGCAACCATGCTTACGCCAAGTATTTGGAAATAGAAGGCGGCAGTTCATCAGCAAAACGCGAGCTTTATGGTTCCCTCACCTGGATTGCCTACCCCATGTTGGCGCCAAACCAAGAATTACTCTCCACAGACGTCACTATCCGTTTGCGCATCAACAAAGAATACAAAAACTTTATGGCCACAGGGAAGAATGGTGGCAAGCCAATGTACGGCTGGAGTATGGACCAAATCGCCACACAAATTGGCTCGCAAGACATGCTCAAAGAGGCGCTAGACCTCATCAATGTAGTGCCTAATCCATACTACGCATTCTCAGAGTATGAGCGAAACAAATTAGATAACCGCATCAAGATAACGAACCTTCCAGAACAGTGTCAGATCAGGATCTACACCGCCAATGGCAAACTCGTGCGCAACATCAAAAAAGACAGTCCGCTCACCTTCCAAGATTGGGACCTCACCAACCATGCCGGCATTCCAGTCGCAGGTGGTATTTACCTCATCCATGTAGAGGTGCCTAATGTAGGAGAAAGAGTCCTGAAGGCTTTTATTGCCATGCGAATGGTCGATTTGCAGAATATTTAACTAGCCCTTAACAAGTGTGGAGTTTTAATCTTTCTAATTTCGAACTCAAAATAAGCGTCATGTCCAAAAAACTTTTTTTACAGGTTTTAATCGTACTTCTTTCCTTAACCGGATTTGCACAAGTCTATACTTTACCCCATCTACCTTATGCTCTAGGCGCCTATGAACCATTCATAGATGCACAAACTATGGAAATTCACCACGGCAAGCACCATGCCGCCTATGTAAACAACCTCAACAAAGCGATTAAGGACACCCGATTTGCTGGCATGGGACTAGAGGAATTATTGATGGAATTAAGGCTCGAGGATGGGGAGGCAATACGGAATAATGCAGGCGGCCATTACAACCATTCCCTATTTTGGAATGTGTTGGCGCCACCGGCAAAACAAGGAAAGGCCCAAGACCGATTCCTTACCGCAGTTCAACAGGATTTCGGCAACCTAGACTCCTTAAAAAAGGAAATGAATAAGGCGGCAATGAAACGGTTTGGCTCAGGGTGGTCATGGTTAATTGTCACCCCGAAAGGGTCGCTTTCGGTGGTTTCTACTCCAAACCAAGACAACCCATTAATGAACCTCGGCGCCGATAGAGGAATCCCAATTTTAGGCATTGATGTTTGGGAACACGCATACTACCTTAACTATCAAAACCGTCGAGCGGATTACTTGACGGCCGTTTGGTCCTTGGTCGACTGGTCTAAGGTTTCCGAGAACTTTGACAACGCTAAAGCCAATGAAACAAGGCTTATGAAGCTCGTGTCCACTAAAAATGGAAAAAAAAGGAAGCAATAATTCATCGTTTAGGGCATTGGATAATTACAAGGGAACTTTTTGGTTAACTCTTCGTAAGCAACGCCAAACGATTCGGT
>ENA-ORFA01000229-ORFA01000229.1-marine-metagenome-genome-assembly--contig:-NODE-229-length-24418-cov-3.221766_pt1 | contig 24418 bp, 16 predicted proteins | sample MGYA00248621_ERZ508587 | MGnify/ENA primary metagenome ERZ508587 (study PRJEB26250, sample SAMN06266239) | marine metagenome | isolation source: Columbia River Estuary | place: USA:Columbia River Estuary... | reverse complement strand
GATGCTGGGGTGTCCAGGTTGTCTTCCACCATAAATGCGCCAATAGAAGCCAGGCGATTAAACGCATAAACCGAATAACTCTTGTTCGCGGTTAGTGGCAGATCTGCATTGATTACGGTAGTACTTGTTCCTGCTGCATTTACTTTAACGTTGCGGGTTCCGGCATTTACGGTTAGGTAGCCGGTTGCGTTTGGAAAAGTGAGGGCGGCTGTGTTTACTTTACTGTTATCGACCAAAAGATCAACCCCGGGTGCATCCGGCGAGGCGTGAATCACGTTTACAGAAGCGGTTTCGGGCGCTGGATCATCTTTTTTGCAGGAAAAAAGACTGGCAGACAGGGCCAGCATCAATAAGAAATGGTTGTTTTTCATATGTGTTTTGTTTAGGAATAGAACGTATTATTTAAACGTTTGTTTTTTATAGGATTCATTTTTTGTCTGAAAATGACCAAGATCATTGGATCAGACTCCCAAACCCGGGGTTAACTTTACCGCCAATCAATGGTTAATGAACCTTTTTCGGTTTAATCCGCCCGTTTGGGTGCTGTGGTTGTTGGTGGTTGGGGTTGGCTTGTTTGTTCCGCTGATGGACAACGATTCTGCACACCATGCCAACATAGCGCTGCGCATGTATTTAACAGGCGACTATGTACGATTGGTCGACTATGACGGCCCTTATTTAGACAAGCCACATTTACACTTTTGGTTGAGCGCGCTTTCCTATCACCTATTTGGTGTAAATAGTTTTGCATACAAGTTCCCTTCATTTGTTTTATGCCTGGTTGGCGTGTGGGCTGTTTATCGAGCATCGTTTTTGCTCCTGAATGAAGTCGCCGCAAAGATGGCTGCCTTGGTGTTTGCAACGTCGGCCTCCTTTTTGTTGGGCTTGAATGATGTGCGGATGGATGCAATATTAACGGCAGCGGTTGCGATTGCTATTTGGCAAATGGCCGGATTTATTAAAAACCAGAGTTGGCGCTACGTATTGGGGGTGGCCTTGGGAATGGCAATTAGTTTTTCGACCAAAGGCTATATCGGAGTGTTAATTCCGTCGATGTTTTTCTTGTTGTATTGTTTTTTTGAGCGTCGGTGGGATTTGGTGATTAATTACCGATGGTTGTTTGGGGTTTTGGTGTTCATTCTTTTTATATCTCCTGTGTTATATGCGTATTATATTCAGTACAACCTACATCCCGAATTAGTAGTACGAGGACAAGATCATATAAACGGAGTACGGTTTATTCTTTGGGACCAAACCATAGGGCGGTATGGGGGTGAAATGGGCGCAGACGCGAAAACAGATCGTCTTTTTTTCTTTCACACCTTCTTGTGGGCGTTTGCGCCATGGAGTATTCTTGGGTTTCGATCGTTGATAAAAAAAGGGGGGTTCCGACATTTATCAAGCCTTGTTAAGTCGATTTTGTTGGTGATGGTTTTATTTGGCGTGTTGATTGGTTTTTCAAGTTTTAAACTTCCTCATTACATAAATATTACAGTGCCGTTGGCGTCGATCTGGGTTGCTTCTATTTTATCAGAACCCGGATTACTTATAAAAAAAATTGCCTGGGTTGAATGGTTGATGTGGGTGTTGATTGGGCTGGTCGCTGGATTACTGTTGATCTGGTGGTTTCCAGCGCAGCCTTTTTGGTTTTGGTTGGGCCTGCTTTTTTCATTCGTCATTCTGTTTTATAATATTAAAAAGCTAGAATTATCGCCCCCGGCCTTGGTGGTCCGAATAAGCACGGCGGTTCTTGTGCTTTTTTGGTTGCTGAATGCGGGGTTTTATAAAAACCTACTTGATTATCAGGGCGGGAATCGTTTGGCGGATAAACTAAAGGGCGCTGGTGAGATGGGGGCGGTTTACTCCCTTAGCGGATGCTATAGCTCCTCCTTCTATTTTAACACCAAAACAATACGAATGGAGTTGGGGGTTGAAGAGGCAAAAAAAACTACCGGATATTTGTTGTATGACATAAAACAAGAACCTGAGCTTATAAAAGCAGGTGTTTTGTTGTCGGATAAAATATCCGTATGGGATTATGAGATCACAAAACTGACTGGTAAGTTTCTTGATCCAGACAAGAGAATTTCTGTGTGCACAAGGTTGGTGGTGGCAAAAATTAATTAAAAAAGACTATTGCTCTTCTTCATCAAGCACCTTTATGATGGTTGGCGCTGTTTTCTTTGGCTTTAGAATACCAATATGGAAACCAACGTTTATATCAGCTTGTTTAGATTGGCTAAAAAGGGCAGATAAAATACTACCGGAACCGACATAAACGGGGCCCAATCGTAAGGTGGTCCCGATAGCTAGTTTACTTAATGAATTATAGTTGACTGGGATGTATAATCCCAATCCCCTTCCTTCATATCGAGGTGTTATAGTAAAGCCAGAATAAACAAATGGATTTTCTGGATTCGATCGGTTGGCTAAAGAAATTTGAGTCCCTGCAGAAAGATAAACATTGTTTTTTAGGTGAACATCTCCATAAACTTGCAAAGAAGTAGGAAGTGAAACGTTTAAGGTAGGATTATTATTATTGGGTGCAGGTGTAAAATTGGGATTAGAAGAAAGAACTTGTTTATAGTTAGCCAACGAAATTCCTTGTAAGGTAGCTAAATCAAAGCCTGGAGAGGATTGAACCAACATAGAATACGTCCCACTACTAGTTAGCTCACGCTGATATTTAATAGATCCTACATCTAAAAGCGAAACCGAAAGGCGATATTTATAAGGGTGATTAAAATCTTGGTTTGGACGGTATTCGTATACTAAACCAACATCAGAACCAAATCCGTTACTGGATGATTTTAATAGATCGGCTGGTTCTAAAGAACCCAATCCTCCGCTTACACCTAAACCAATTACTCCCCTGGACCCGGGTGCTAAATAAACCGAAGGGTTCGGGGCGGTGGGATTATTAGTAAGTGTTCCAGATAATTGATCGATTTGTAAATACGTGTTACCAGCACCCGCTAAATATTTAAAAGTTAATCCTGTCTTTAGAAAATGGGGACCTTTATCCATTAAGACGCGGGCGTAGGTTAAGCCATATTCAGCCCAACCATTTGTATTGATCCGCATGTTGTTTCCAGAAGAAACCGTATAAGGGAAAACAATCTCGCTATTTACGTCGTTAATAATCGATTTAGCTAGTTTTCCATCCAGATCGGTGATCGTAAATTGACCACGTACACGAGTGGTTAAAGCAAATCCGGACTTATCGGAAAGACTAACCGAAAGAGACGGCCCTAAAACATCCAGCTGCAATTGACCACTGATCCGACCATCCCCGCTAAATAAACTGTTTAAAGCATCGTTTGAGGAAAATGTAGAAACAACAGATCCGAGCGAATAGGAGGCTTTGTTATTTGCAAGTCCAACATTCAGCCCAAATAAATTAAAATCAAACTTATAGCGAGAATCGGCCGCTTGAGCTGGGTTAAATAAAACAGATTGAACCCCCGTATAATTCCCTTGTCTTGTTCCGGGAAAAGAAAACGATTGAGACCAACCGGAAAAGGAAAAAAACATCAAAAGGGAAAGGATAGTTGCTGAAAAGAATTTTGATTTCATTGTGGCACAATATTCGCTCAACGGAATCAAAAAAAAAATCACAGTTATACACCACCCTATAATAATATAGAATAGATATTTTATTATTAAAAGCTACTATTATTAGGGGTGTGGATTTGTTAATAACCCAAACAGATTATATAAAAATTAAACATCAATATTCTGGTTATTAGATATTTAGAAATAGAATAAACAATCAATCTCTTTGTTTATGGATTGTTTATAAACACCAACTTATACAACAAAAGCTCAAAACTAGAGCCAAGCAAAAACTAACCCACATACAGTCTACAATTACCAACCGAAGAGACTAACATAATATTGACACTATCCACAGATAATTCACACCAAAATGGGGGCAATTTTATTTCCCGTCCCCAATCTGTAAGACAATAAAAAACCGAGTCTATATATTTTTATAAGTTACTGATATCCAGATAACTAGTTTTTATAACGGGTATTTTTTGCCCCGGGGTTTCGTCTTTTTTACCTCTTAAATACCCTATTTTTGCCACCCTAAATAATTGTATTTATGTCTGTTATACAGGATATCCGCGATAAGTATGCAAAGGTGACCGTTGTATTGATTGCCTTAGCCTTGGTTGGCTTTATTTTGACCGACTACTTTGCTGGCCAATCCCGCGGCGCCAATTCATTACCTAACACGATTGGAGCGGTGAATGGAAAGAAGATCCTTTTTGATGAATTCAACGATAAAGTAAATCAAGAGGAAGAGAGTTTAAAATCACAAGGGTACCCACAAACAGGTGCTTTAAACCAACAAGCACTAGATAAGGCCTGGAACCAAGAGATCAACCAAATCTTATTGACCCAATCATTCAATAGTGTTGGCGTATCGGTTGGAAAGAAAGAGTTGAATGACCTTTTATATGGCAACAACCCCTCTCAGATTGCGCGCCAATACTTAAGCAATCCACAAGAGCCGTATAACCCAGCGAATGTTCAACAAACCATCGCCCAGATTCGTAAAAGCGGCGACAACAACCAAAAAACACAACTGAATCAGTTGTTGAATAATATGGTTTTGGAGCGCCAATATGAGAAATACACCGCCTTATTCTCCAGCAGCCTGAATACGCCAAAATGGTTGGTTGAAAAACAAAACGCGGACAATAGCCGAATCGCGAAGATCTCCTTTGTAAAAGAAACCTACAGCAGCGTACCAGATAGTACTATTAAAATAAGCGACTCTGAAATCGGAGAATACGTAAATAAAAACGCCAAGCAGTTTAAGCAGCCCGAATCAAGAACGATCGCGTTTGTTACTTTCTCGGCGTCGCCTTCCGCCACCGATAGCGCAACCGTTTTAGCTGAGGCCACCCAGTTAAAAGAAAAACTGGCTGCAGCCGACAGTGTGCCCCTTTTCTTAGCTAGCGAGGGCGCGAATTTTTTTGATGGTTATATGAACGGGAACACCGTACAAATCGCGGCTAAAGACTCTATTTTCCGCCTGCCTATTGGCGGGGTTTTTGGTCCTTATTTAGACGCGAACAGCTATGTTGTTGCGCGCATGATGGGATCTAAAATTCTTCCAGACTCTGTAATGTGCCGACACGTATTGGTATCAACTGATATTGCAAATGGAGGTTACGCAGACAGCGCCGCTTCAATTAAAATTGACAGCATTAAAAACGCCATTCAGGCTGGTGCCAACTGGGGACTAATGGTGAATCAATACAACCCACAGTCTGACGGAAGCCGCCAGAACGCTGGTGAGATGACATTCAGCTCTACTCAAATTCAAGCCGAAGGGTTTGCGCCTGAATTCGGAAAGTTCATTTTGTTTGATGGTAAACCCGGCGACCGCAAAGTGGTTAAAACCTCTTTTGGGTATCACTACATTGAAATTCAATCATTCATTAAGCCAACCGTTCATTACAAAGTTGCGTACCTCCCTCGCGAGATCGTAGCCAGCCAAGAAACCGACAACACCGCACTCAACCAAGCGAATGAGTTTGCGGCCGAGAGTCGTGACCAGAAGACTTTCGAGGCTAACTATGAAAAGAAGTGGAAGGCACAAGGAAAGGTGCGGAATCAAGCACCCGGAATTCCTTCTTGGTCTTCTGAGATCCCCGGTCTTGGAATTTCACGCAGTTTTGTTCGGGCAATCTATGAGGCCGATTTGGGCGAAGTGTTGAAGCCTGAGCGCATTGATAATAATTATGTGGTGGCGGCGGTTACCGAGGTCTTGGAAGAGGGAACTATGTCGGTTGAAAAAGCCCGCGCCTCTGTGGAGCCAATCTTGCGCAATCGCAAAAAAGCAACTATTATTCAAAATAAAATCGGAAACATCTCCACCCTGGAAGCAGCAGCTACCGCGCTAGGCGGAAAAACAATCGAAGTGGCCGATAGTCTGCGCATCAACGGCGGACAAAACCCCAGCCTCGGATTTGAGCCCCGCGTGATTGGTGCTGCGTTTAATGCGGCCAACACAGGAAAAGTGGTGAACGCCGCTATTCCAGGCATGAACGGTGTGTATGTGGTTCGTGTGGAACAACAAGGAACCACCCCGGTGACGGCTGGCGACATCCAGGAGCAACGCAAAGCCCGTACCGAGCAAGCCAAACAAGCCCTGAATAACCAGTATAGCCCCAATAATCCGGTAGGAATTCTGCGCAATGCAGCGGAAATCAAAGATTATCGGTCTAGACGTTATTGATCGTACCAATACTAACTGCTCCCCCGCCCCTTTTCAGGGGCGGGTTTTTTTTAACACACCCCTAAAGAATTCGCGGGTTTCGCCCATTAACTTTGCGAAGCAATGTCAGAAATCCTGATTAATAAGGTAGCAGAGAGCGGCTTGATCACCCTCAATCTGGAGGAGTGGTATCCGTGTGAAGAGATATTGGTATTTGATCTGAAAGATCATTTGTTTATGGGGTTGATCCTGAAAGAAAAGGATTTCCGCGAAGCGCTTAAGAACACAGATTGGTCGATCTATAAAGACAAACACGTGGCCGTCACCTGCTCGGCCGATGCGGTTATCCCAGCCTGGGCTTATATGCTGATCGCTACTTATTTAACCCCCGTTGCTGCAGGTGTTTACCAAGGAACCGAGCCGGAATATCGGCGCACCATTTTTCACGAACGACTTCAACAGATCAACCCCACCCACTATCAAGATCAGCGAATCGTCGTCAAGGGTTGCGGGGATCTGCCGGTTGGTCCCGACGCCTATCTCGAGATCACCCGCCTCTTACAACCCGTGGCCAAGAGCATCATGTATGGAGAGCCTTGCAGCACGGTGCCTATTTATAAAAAACCCAAACAATAACATATGAAAAAAATGTACTCACTCTTGTTGGCCATGTTGATGATCGGCAGCGCTTTTTCACAAACAGCGGAAGAGATCGTTTCCGGATACGTAAAAGCAATGGGTGGCGAAGAGGCCATCCGCAAGAATCAAACCTGGAAGCTTTCTGCCAAAGTGGATATGGGAGGAATGGAGTTGCCAATCGTTTTTTTGAAGGCACCCAACAAGATGAAAATTTATGCTACGTTTCAGGGCATGACCTTTGTTCAACAAGCATACGATGGAACCACCGCCTGGAAGACCAACCAAATGACGATGAAGGCCGAAAAGTCGACCACCGAAGAGAGCACCAACATTGCACAGGATTTATTGGAAGAGCCTGATGTTATGATCACCTATAAGTCGCTTGGATACACGGTAGCGCGTGTTGATGATGAGAAGGTGGACGGATCTGATTGTTATGCGATCAAAATGACAAAAAAACCACGCCTTGCCGATGGGGTATCAGTTGACAATGTCGTTACCTACTACATCGACAAGTCCAGCAGCGCCCTGTTGATGACACGCACCATTTCACAAGAGGGGCCGGCTAAGGGATCTGTGGTTGAAACCTTGTTCAGCGACTATCAAGAGGCGGGAGGGGTATTTGTTCCTTTTTCTATGACATTTCGCGTAGCTGGCGCCGCCGCGCAGACCATCAAGTTTGAAAAAGCAGAACCCAACGTAACCATCGACGACAAAGAGTTTGCCTACGAAATCAACTAAACGCAACACACACCATGCGAATTACTTTACTGGCAGCCACCCTATTGGCTGCCCTTTTTTCTTCCGCCCAAAATAATTTAACCGGAGACGACCTGTTTGGTGATCTCCGAGCCCGACAAATTGGCCCCGCTGTCATGAGTGGCCGCATAACCGACCTCGAAGGCCACCCTACCAATCCGCGCGTGCTGTGGGTGGGAACCGCAGGTGGCGGTGTTTGGAAATCTGAAAACGGCGGCCTTAGTTATCTACCCGTTTTTGATAAACACAATCAATCTATTGGAGCCATCACCCTCGACCCCACCAACCCCGATAAGGTGATTTGGGTGGGTACCGGTGAGGTGTGGACCCGCAATAGCGTATCGGTGGGTGACGGCATCTATAAATCCAACGATGGTGGACAAACCTGGAATAAAACCGGACTCGAAAAATCAGAACGCATCAGCGCCATTCGCGTTAACCCCAAAAAAAATAACCAGGTTTTTGTCGGGGTACTTGGTAATCTTTGGGGCAATAGCTCAGATCGAGGTGTCTATAAAACTGAAGATGGCGGAAAGAGCTGGGAAAAGATCTTATATCTGAACGACAGTACTGGATGTTCTGAGTTGATCATGGACCCATCAAACCCCAACACACTGTATGCGGCCTTCTGGGAGTTTCGAAGAACCGCCTACTCTTTCAGTAGTGGTGGTTCATCCAGCGCCCTTTACAAGTCTATAGATGGCGGAAAAACCTGGAACAAAATCCACAATGGATTCCCGGCCGGAAAACTCGGACGCATTGCCATTGCGGCCGCCCCCTCAAAAGCAGATCTACTTTACGCAGTACTCGAATGCGAAAAACCACAGCAAAAAGGATTGTACCGAAGTGAGGACGGAGGCGCCAACTGGAAACACCTCAATGCCGATTTTGAATTATCGGTTCGTCCTTTTTATTTCTCGCGCATTGTAATTGATCCAAAGAATCCGGATATTATAGCAAAGGCGGGCTTGAATGGAGCCTTCAGCCGCGATGGTGGAAAGACCTTTCGTTCATTCTCTGGTATTCATGCAGACGTACACGACATCTGGTTTGGTGTCCAAAACTCCGACGAAATCACCCTGGGGGATGATGGCGGTGTTTGGCGCAGTCGTGATGGTGGCAACACGTTTGAACACGTAAAAGGATTACCAGTCAGCCAATTCTATCACGTCAGCATCGACAACCAAACTCCCTATAATATTTATGGTGGCCTGCAAGACAATGGATCTTGGTATGGCCCCTCAGCTTCCATTGGTGGAATTGTGAATGGAGATTGGAATCGAATTGGTGAAGGAGATGGCTTTAGGGTACTAGCCCACCCCACAAAAAAAATCACCTACAGCGAAATGCAGGGGGCTGAATCGATTTGGCGCTACGATATTGATAAAAAATCAACCAAAAACATAAAGCCATACCCGCAAGCTGGCGACCCCAAACTTCGCTTCAACTGGAACACACCCATTGCGCTAAGCCCCAATCGACCCGATCGGATTTATGTAGGGAGCCAATTCGTTCATCGTTCAGAAGACCGAGGTGAAACTTGGCAACGCATTTCCCCAGACCTAACCACCAACGATCCCAAAAAACAACAACAGGATAAATCGGGTGGACTTTCGACTGACAACAGCGGCGCCGAAAACCATTGCACCATTTTCACGATCGCTGAATCTCCGATCGACGAAAACACCATTTGGGCGGGAACCGATGATGGTAATATTCAACTCAGCGAGGATGGGGGAAAAAGTTGGAACAACCGAACCCCCAACCAAACCGTTGCGCCCAAGAACACGTGGGTTTATCAAATAGAGCCGAGTCGATTTGATAAGCAGATTGCTTATGCGGCATTGGAGGGTCATACACAGAACGACCTTACCCCCTATGCCATAAAAACAACCGATGGCGGAAAAACATGGAATCGTCTACCAATGACCGGGGTTAAAGGATTTGTTCGTCATATTCATGAAGATCTTAAATCCCCCAACCTGTTATTCCTGGGAACCGAACAGGGTTTGTACATCAGCCTCAACGGCGGACAAGACTGGTTGGCTTTCACCAACAACATGCCTCCGGTGGCTGTTCATTACATGGCACAAGATCCGATTACCAACGATCTGATCTTGGCTACGCATGGTCGCGGCGTGATCATTCTGGATGATGTATCCCCTCTTCGATCTATCACAGCAACCGTTTTACAACAAGACGCAACGCTGTTGCCAACACCCGTCTTCCATTTCAATGATGAAACCGGTTTTGGAAAAACAGCGGACGCGGGTGAATATGTTGGAGGCAACCCCAATCGTGACGCCCGAGTTGTTTACTACCTTAAAAACAGACACACGTTTGGGAAAATGAATTTGGAGATACAGGATTCGGCCGGAAAAAAGCTGGCCTCACTTCCTGCCGGCAAAAAGAAGGGAATCAACATTGTTTATTGGGATGGACGGATGCAAGCCCCCAAACTGGCGAAGGCGAAAACCTTTGCTCGTGGCGGATTCTTTGGCCCTCGTGTTCTTCCCGGAACGTATAAGGTGGTGTTGACAAAAGCAAACCAAACCTATAACGGATCAATAGTCTATCAACACAATCCCACATCCGGATTCACGCTGGCCGATAAGCAATTGAATCATCGCTACTCCATGGAGTTGTATGCCTTGAACGAAGATGTGGCGTATGCAACCTATCGGGTTGATCAACTAATTGCAGTCTGCGATTCCTTATCCAAGCAAAAAGAGTTTGCAAAAACGGTCGCTACGATCAAAGGAAAGCTAGACAACCTTAAATCTACCTTGGTCGTCACCACCGGCGATAATTACGTGGGTACTGCACCGCCTCAATTAAAAGAGAAGCTGGCAACCCTATTTAACGAGGTGGCCGGATATCAGGGAGCGCCCAGTCAGAACGAGATCGACAACATCAATCAGCTGTCGACGCAAACTAAAAAAGCCATCGCTGAACTTGAATTGATCTTGGAGAAAGATTGGAAACCGCTGTCTAAAAAAGCAACCGATAAAGGATTAAACGCCGACCCCAAGATCAAGGGTCGTGCAGAGTTTCTATCCGAACGTTAAAAAGAAAATTGAATACAGAACCGAACGGGGGTGGCTAAAACCATCCCCGTTTTTTCATGATCACCAGCATGAGGATGGGAATGGCAAACATCAACCCGATGGCTGCATAGAACCCATAAGGGTGGTGCGCGGCGGGAATCACATCAAAATTCATTCCGAATATTCCTCCAATTACAGTAGCGGGCGCCAACAAACAGGTCACGATCGTCATCACCTTCATTACCTCGTTTAGTTTCAGGTTTACGTTGCTGATGTAGAGGTCTTGAACACTCATCATCACGTCGCGATAGTTGTCACTCAAGTCAACCGCCAACAAGATGTGATCGTGCACGTCTTTAAAATACTTCATGGTTCGCTCCTCCAGCCACTCCGATTCGCTGCGTAGAATGCCCGCTACCAAATCTCGAACGGGCGAAACATTTCGCTTCATAACGATCAACTCTTTTCGGAGTTGATTGATGCGGGCCAAGGATCTTTTGTTGCTCTTGCGACTCACCTCGTCTTCGAGCGCCTCCACCAAGTCGCCCACTTTTTCCATTACGAGGTAGTAGTTGTCCACGATCAAATCCAACATGCTATACAACAGGTAGTCGGCCGAACGTTGCCGAACCTGGCTTTTGGGAATCGAGAGTTTGTGACGAATGGGATTGAATACGTCGCGGCTTGCGTCTTCTTGAAATGACAAAACAAAATTCTTACCCAATACGATGCTGATCTGCTCCGACTCGATGGTCTTTTTCTCTTCGTTGAAATAAAGCATATTCAGCAGGCAGAAAAGATGTTCATCCATCTCATCCATCTTGGGTCGCTGCCCAATGCTCAAAATATCCTCTACGATCAGCGCATGCACACCGTAGTGGGCACATATTGCTTCCACATCATTTTTTCGGATGCCATCTATGTTGATCCACGATACCGTATCGCGCTCCTTATAGGAAAAGGTGGAATTAATGTTTTCTAAAACCTCTGTGTTGATGGTGTCGGCCGAATAATCATAGACTGAAACGTGTATTTTCTCCGCTTCGGTTCGGCTTGGCGTGATTGTGGGGTTGATCGCCAGGATCTCTCCGGTACGTTCAGCCCCTACCCGAGAGAGCCCCGGTAGATATCGCAAGTAATTGGCCGAACGCTTTTCCATCATGATTTATAGTTTTTCGTAGAGTGCGCGGAGTCGATCGCGTGTCATGATCGATTCCCAGTTTTTGCCCAACGCATTTTCCCAAAGAGGCTTCATGCCCAACGACACATCGATCATTTGATCGAATTGAGCATTGGTGAGGCCGCTGCAAATACCAACCGGGATTTCAATTCCATTCTTTTGAACCATGTGCTTGAATTCTTTTACGCCGGCCGGATAGAATTCTTCGAGGTGATTCATCACAATGCAATTCCCGATGCCGTGTTTGGTACCCAGCAAATAACTCAGTCCGTAGCTCACCGCGTGTGCCACACCTACTTGTGAATAGGCGATGCTCATTCCTCCCGCATACGAAGCCATCATCAGCTGGTCATCCGACTCATCATCCCAACCTGCTTTATCCACAAAAACCTTTCTGCAAAGCTCCAGCGCCTTCTCCCCATAACTTTTACTGAATTCGTTCAAGAATGTTCCTTCCAAACTTTCAATGCAGTGGATGTAACAATCCATGCCCGTGTAGAAGCGTTGGTTGCTGGGCGCATTGCGCGTCAATTCCGGATCCAATACAATTTGATCGAATGGCGTAAAGTCGGAGTTCATGCCGAGTTTCTTGGTGGGGCCAGTCAACACGGTTGTTCGTGAAACCTCCGCACCGGTACCGCTTAGTGTTGGAACGCCTACTTTATAAACGCCTGGGAATTTGACCAAGTCCCAGCCTTGATAATCGGCCGAAGAGCCCGGATTGTTCATCATCAAGGAAACCGCTTTTGCCAAATCTAGGGTGGATCCGCCGCCGATTCCGATCACGCCGCTGATCGAGCCGAACTCTTGTTTCAGCCGAGAAGCCAGCTCATCTACATAGACGGTTTTGGGTTCGGTGGTTACGTCGGCAAAGAGGATCAGGTCGTTATCGCGTAGGGGAATGCGATTAACCAGTTCTTTTCCTTCGAAGAAATGATCGACCAAGAAGACCATGGGTTGTCCGTCTTTTCGGTGAGGCGCGAGGATCTCATCCAGCTGATTGAAGCCGCCTCGTCCATAAACCACATAACCAACCAATTTGAAGTTTCTGAATTTCATGTATTCGGATCGGGTTTAATCAATTTTTCTGCTTTTTTCAGATCGTCGGGGGTGTCGATCTCGACGCCTAAATAATCGACCAACAACATTTTCATTGGCACACCATTTTCTAGATAGCGCAAGCATTCTACTTTTTCTGCGGATTCCAATGCGCTCATGGGCCAGGAAACGAAATCCAACAAGGCTTGTTTTCGAAAGGCATACACGCCGATGTGTTCGTAGTAAGTGACCGAAGTATTCGGGTCGCGCGGAAAAGGAATGCGGCTTCGGCTGAAAAAGAGGGCGTTGGAGTTTTTATCGATGGCGACTTTGACAAAGTTCGGATCATCGATCTCTTCTGTTTTTTCCAACACCTGCATCATCGAGGCAACCGAAACGGCCGGATCTTGAAAAAGATCGATCAGTCGACGAAGCGGTTCTTTTTTTATGAAGGGTGTGTCGCCTTGCACGTTGATGATGAGATCGGTGGAAAGATCGGGGGCGATCTCGGCAATGCGGTCGGTCCCGCTTTCGTGTTCTGCTTTGCTTCGTATGGCTTTGCCGCCGGCGTCAATGATCTCTTGTTCGATGATCTCGCTATCGGTCACCACGATCACTTCTTGAAACAGTCCGGTATCGCGCGCTGCTTCGTAGGTGCGTCGGATCACGGATGTACCGCCCAGGTCTTGCATCAATTTTCCCGGAAATCGGGTAGCGGCATAGCGAGCAGGGATCAGGGCGGTGACGATCATGATGCAAAACTATTGGGTTCTGCTCATTCTGATCCTTTTCTAAATGGAAAGGTCATCAGATCTTTCAATGATTCATCTTTTTCGCCGGGGTAATAGCGATCCACTCCGTATTGGATCTGTTCGGTGGGCAAATGCGACCAGGTTCCGAGTACTCGGTCCCAAAAAGAGAACACAGCTCCGTAGTTCGAGTCGGTGTAAGGCTGTTTCCAGTGGTGGTGCACCTTGTGCATATTGGGTGATACCAGGATCCAGGAGATGGCTGCATCGATCTTTTTGGGGAGGGCGATGTTTGCGTGGGTGAATGCGGTGGAGAGAACAACCAGTGTTTGGTAGATCATCACCGAATACATGGGTGCCCCGGAAATAAAAATGAGTAAGAGGAAGAAAATTCCGCGCAGCAGGCTGTCTCCCGGATGATGACGAAGTCCGGTTGTCACATCCACCTTTGTGTCGCTGTGGTGGATGACATGAAAGCGCCAAAGAGTTGGCTGGTTGTGCATCACCCAATGCACGAGCCAACTGCTGAAGTCCAGCGCTAGTACGCCAATGAGGATGGTCCAGCCGATGCCTGCGCTCATCCAGTAGACCAATCCAAACTCTGTGGATCTGCACCAATCGGAGAGTTGGACGATGAGGACGGCGAGTCCGGTATGCAGCACCAAATGAATCAGCGTAAAGGCGAAGTTTACGGATGCGTGACGTAGTTTGTTGCGTTTGTAATGAAGGCTGGTGAGCGGGATGGCTCCTTCGAGGATCCAGAAGAAAAGAAGTCCACCTACCAAGAACCCCAGTCGTTCGAGGGGTCTTTGTTCCAGTGATTGGAAGTAATCCAGGACGGAGTCCAGCATATCAGGTTAGATTATCGGTTTCGGGATGTTCGTTGAGAATGCGTTCGGCATCTTCTATTTGCTCGTTGGGCACAAACAACTTAATTCCTCCGACTGCAAGGCTGAGCAGCGGGTCGACGGTGACGGTGTGTTCGTCTTGCAGGTGTGCTTCGATCCCGGCTTCGCGCAGCTTGGTAAGTGCGATGTGTGCAGGGATGTAGGTATCAAATCGACGGATGCAGTAGAAGGCCATTCTTAAAAATAAAAAATCCCCTCGATGGGAGGGGATTTATTTATGAAAAGGGCTTTTTATTGATTTAACATCAGTGGCATCACGAGCATCAACAACTCTTCGTTCTCTTCTTGGTCGGTTGGTTTGATGATTCCGGCCTTGGTGGGGGTAGACAGGGAGATGTTGACCTCTTTGCTGGGGGTGGCGCTCAGCATTTCGATGAGGAATTTCGCGTTGAAGGCGATCATCATGTCTTCGCCGCTGTATTTGCAACCCATGCGTTCGTTTCCTTCCTGGCTGAAGTCGACGTCTTGTGAGGCGAGCTGCAATTCATTGCCGGTGATGTTCAGCGCTACTTGGTTGGTGCTCTTGTTGCTGAATACGTTAACCCGACGGAGGGCGGACTGGAATTCACTCTTATCGACGGTGAGGGTGTATGGATTTTCAGCGGGGATGACCACTTTGTAATCGGGGAAGCGGGCGTCGATCAGTCGGCAACTCATTTGGGTACCACCGTGTTTTACGAAGAGGTGGTTGCTGTTGTAGCTGATGGTGATTTCATCGTTCGAATCGGGAATCGCGGCTTTGAGCAGGCTGAGTGGCTTGCGGGGGACGATGAAGGAATCCGCTTTGGGACATTTTACATCGGTGCGCTTGTAACGAACGAGGCGGTGTGCATCGGTAGCCACGCACTGCATGCCTTTTTTATCGAGCTCGAAGAACACGCCCGTCATAGCGGGACGCAGATCGTCGGTGCTGGTAGCGAACAGGGTTTTGTTGATGGCGGTAACTAGGGCGGTGGCGGTAGCGGTGAAGCTGGTGGTATCGTCGGCGACGGGTTCTTTGGGGAAGTTGTCGGGATTTTCGCCCATCACTTTGTATTTACCGTTGTCGCTGGTGATCTCGATGCCGAAGTTCTTGTCGATGCTGAAGGTCAGGGGTTGGTCGGACAGGTTTTTAAGCGAGTCGATCAAGATCTTGGCGGGAATACAAACACGTCCGGCTTCTTTGGATTCGACATTGACCTGTACGCGCATGACGGTTTCTAGGTCGGTGGCTACCACAGTAAGTTCATTCTTACTGATCTCGAAGAGGAAGTCTTCCAGGATCGGCAATACAGTGTTGGCGTTGATCACGCCGGAAATATGTTGGAGTTGGCGAAGCAGTGTGGCGGAGTTTACCAGAAATTTCATGTGAACGATTTGGGGATTAACTAGGGTCACGAAACTACATATTTTTGGGGCTACCGGAGAGCTTGGGGGATTACGCGTGGATATTCGCCTCGCTTCCGGTTTTAACAGTCATGGCTCCATTTACCAACTCCAAACGATCTACACCAGAGCAGGCGATTCGGCAGCTGCAGCATTTTTGCGGATACCGGGAGCGTTGTCACGAGGAGGTTCGGGAAAAACTCCGGAGCCTGGGTGTTTGGCGGGCCGACCAGGAGGAGATCGTGTCCAAGTTGATCGAGGGGGATTATCTAAACGAAGAGCGGTTTGCCCGGGTCTATGCTGGGGGTAAGTTTCGGGTAAATCGGTGGGGGCGAAACAAGATCCGGTACTCATTAAAGCAGAACAAGGTCAGTGAGTATTGCATCCGGAAAGGGTTGGCCGAGATTGATGAAGAGGAGTACGACCGGGTCATTGAACGGCTGGCAAAAGCGAAGATGGAACAACTGACCGGGCACATGGCCTTGCGCAAAGAGAAGACGATGACCTATTTGATCGGCCGCGGTTTTGAAGCAGATCGGATCAAGCCATTTCTGAAGGGCTGAGTTTAGCAGAACGAAAAACCACCCGAACTATGGTTCCTACCCCGATTTTTGATTCTATCTCCAGTTTGGCATTCATCCATCGAACCAGATCCTTGATGATTAGATACCCCAAGCCGTGTCCGCTTCTTTTTTCCGCCGAAATCTCACGCACCTGAACATCGTCGTTCAATATGTTTCTGATTTTTCCCTCCAACATTCCAATGCCATTGTCACGAACGATCAAAACAAAACCATCGTCACCCAGCTTGTTTATCGAAACCTCAACAACTCCTTGGTCAGAATACCGGATTGAATTGGAAACGAGATTGTAGATCAAGATCTTCGTAGGCTCTGTGTACTGAATTACTTTAAGTCCGGGGTCGATCTGATTGCTCAACACGATTCCTTTTTCTTTTGCCAACGAGTTCAGCACACCAAAGACCTGTGAGGCCAACTCTTGTGGTTTGAATAATACCGGAAGCAATCGACGGTTTTCGCTTTGGTATTTGATCCAGTTCAGGATGTTTGTGGATAGAAGCTGTAATTCTTGAGCGGTATCGGTTATCTCTCGTATTGTTTCTTGTTGTACTTCCTCCGACAAGCGATCTCGCTTCTCGGTCAACCCCCTTCCGGCTACCGTTAAGAATTTCAGGGGAGTTACAATGTCGTGACTGATGATCGATATCAGCCTGGTTTTAATGTTGTTGTTTTTTTCCAGTAAGCTATTTTGTTCCTTTAGGTCGCGGGTTTTTTCGCCAACCATCCGTTCGAGTGCAGCTTGTCTTTTTAGCAATTTCCTGTTCTGATATCTAGAGAACTGATATATGGAAAGCGCTAAAAGGAGCACCCCAAACAGATAAACCAGCGGATGGTTATACCAAGCCATACCAATGGAAAACGAGAGGGTTTTGTATGAAAAATTATTTTCTCCAAATCCATTTCTTTTCCGAATGCGCAGATCATATTTTCCTGGTGCTAGGTTGTTAAATCGAATGATGGAACCATCCGATATCAATACCGGATTCCATTGAGCGGAGTCTGTCAGCTGATATTCCAAGTAGATGTTTTCCGGATTACACCAAGCCGAATAAGCCAAGCGTATGTAAATGTTGTTCTCCGAGTGGGAGATGGCTCCGCCCGAAAAGAAAAGCTCATCCACGATCCGATTGTTGATCCGAATTTCATCGAAATGGATGGGACCGTCTGGCAGCAACGGCGTGGCTGTCGCTGGATCTACCCAAAGCAAGCCATCCATCGATGGAAAAGATATGATGCCATTTTTTAGTGTAATGGCACAGGGAGAGCACCCCCCATTCATTTCAGTCATATCCATTCCGTCGTTTCTGCCGTAGTAGTGATAATAGATGCTGTTGTTGGCTGTTTCGAAACCCTGTACCATCTCTTTTACAGAAGCCTTGAACACCCCCCGATTGGTACTCATCCAAACAAACCCATCCTTATCCGGAATAAAGCAGTGGGTATACAAGAGAAAGTTGTTTTTATCAAGCGGAATGCTTTTCAACTTTCCCCGATGGTACAGGTAGATTCCTCTTCCATAGGTTCCTATAAAAATATAGTCTCCTATACGCACTTGTGAACGAACACAATATCCGGGTAGTTTTAAAAGCGTATCTGATCGCATTGAGTTCAGATCAAAACGAATCCACCCGGAGCAAGAGGCCATACTATAGACCCCAGGCTCGACTTCCAATAGGCTGAAGGATATGGATTCGCCGGGATTTTTTGGGTCGGACCTGAACAAGAAACGCAAGGAGTCTGTACTCAAAACCCCTAAACCTTGATGCGACCCTATGAGCACATCATTTTTCCACCGGGCGAATCCAAAAACATTGAAAATGGGTACGCGGTCAAAAAAGACATCTTTTTTATTTACAAGATCCAGTCGATGTAGCATGCTACCTTTTAGCATTCCAGGACGCCCCCCCGAGTACCAGATCAACGAATCTCCATCTCGATACAGCGAATAACCGAACTTATTTATAATAGGCGGCAAGGCACGATCCTGTTTCAATCCCAGCAAATGCCCCTCGTTGGTAAGGATGGTTTCCCCGGATAATTCTAACTGTGAATAGTAGGCGCTTAAGTCTGCGGAAGAGGTGTGTGGTCTTTTTACCTGTACTACCCGATTTTTTCGAACTACCGCAAAGCCCCGAGAGGCGGTACCCAAGAAAAGCAACCCCTTGGCGCTGCTATATTGTACATATTTGATCAGTCCGAGATCGGGAACGGTGGAACAAATTAGATCGAAAATCAGCCTGTTGTTTTCATAGCGAATCACCCAAGCGTTGTTTCCATTGATCGCGATCGGAAAATCCATGCCATTTTCCCAATATATTTTCAGGTTTTCAATTGACAAAGGGGGTTGAATTTGTTCCAACCTTTTCTTGGGCTCATCGTACCGATAGATTGAACTCGATTCCTGCTTACAAAGAAACACCTGGTCTCCAATGACAAATCCGGATTTGTTGTTGTTGCCCAATTCCGCCAACGGGGCAGAGGTCTTGTTTTGTGCATCGATTCGGAGAACACCCCCGTCTGGATGGATCAAAATTGTGGCCAGATCGGATCGGGGAATAACTTGGGCAAAGGGAAACGGGACTCGAATAGTGGGCTGGGCAAAACCGGTGTTGAAAAAACTGTCCGAAACGGCAATACCGAACAAACGTGTTTCTTGTACACCAATTTGTTCTGTTCGACTGAAAAGCGGAATGGGACGATTTTTTGAAACACCTAAAATATTTCCATCCATATCAACTACCCGTATTCCCCCCTTTCGGTTGCGCGCCATAAATCGCATTCGTTCGGAGGAAATGAACGAGGTATTGCTTCTTGTAAAGTTTACGAATTCAATTCCGTTGAATCGGGAGATCCCAGCCTCGGTTGCAATCCACAGAAATCCAGACTCTTCGTCCCACTGTAATCCTTTGATGCCATTCGATGGCAATCCGTTTTCGGTCGTATAATTGAACGTACGAAATCCGAGATCCGATTGGGCCCGAAGGCTGATCGGATAGATCCAGGATCCTAAAACAAAACAAAAAAACAGAATCCGTTTCATGTGTCTGTCTTCAAGATAAGACAGCTTGATCAAAAATTCAGATTGTACAAGGAAGCAAGCTCCAAAAGATCTTTCAGGTTTTTGGCTTTGGTCTTTTCAAAGATCCGGGTTTTGACAGTGGATACCGTGCTCATTCGAAGATTCAGCGTTTCTCCGACGGATTTTGTTCCGTAACCCCTCAATAAATAATGTAAGATCTCCAGTTCGCGGGGAGCTAGTGTAGAGAAGGGATTGGAACCGAGGGTTGGTCGGGCCTCGCCACTTTCAGAAATACCATCCGACAGAAATTTTTTCAAACTTTCCACCATCTCTTCCTCTCCGGCTGATTTATGCATATAGTGTGAAATACCATACTGTCGAACGGCCGGCCCATAGATCTCTGGGGGTTGCATGGAGAAGATCATGATTTTCAGGTCCGGTGCCAAGCGGCGAATGCTGGGTATGATCTCCAAGCTGTTCCCGTCCTTCAAGATGATGTCGAGAATCAGGTGTGTATAGTTTTTCTTGATCGCCTCCTTCAATAGATCCGAACAAGACACGACTTCACCGATTTGCTGACAACCCACATTAAGCTGTAGGAAAATTTTTAATCCGCGACGAATCATACTGTGATCATCTGCTAAAAGAACGCGCGGCTCTTCCACTTTTTGGTCAACAGGAATATTTTGTACTTCTATCAGGTTCATGACAATAAGTTTTTTATCGGATCAATAAAAGGGTCCCTTTCAATACTTGATTCTTTTCATCTTTTAACTCAATCATATATACATATGCGCCTGCGGGAAGCGGAATGCCTTTGTATTGTCCATCCCAGGGGCGACTGGAGGAGTTGCTTAAATACATCAATTGTCCGGCTCGATCAAATACGCGCACAATCGATTTCGGATACAAAGCCAATCCGGGAATATTCCACACGTCGTTCTTTCCATCGCGGTTGGGGGTGAAACCGGTTGGAATAGCCAGCTTATCGAACACCGTCAAGATCATCTGATCCCGATTGATACAATGATTGATTCGGTGTGTGGCCTGAATCTGATATACATACGTACCGGCAGGAGGAGTGGCTACCGGTGTCAACACGGTGGTGCTACTCAGGAAGGCGCCCGGTGTCCAATAAAATAAATGATCGACCGCGTTGGTCAGAGCGCCATCTAACGTTATACCAACCCCCGATTGGATCATTTTATCTGAACCGGCAGTCAAAATCGGTAATGGATTTATAGTGAGTGTTTTTTGGATTGGCAACGACCAACAACCAGAACCATTTTGAACCCTCAATTGAGTTATAAATGAGCCCACGCTGGTATAGGTGTTGGAGAAGGGGGGCACTTGATTAGAGCGACGATTGCCGAGATCCCACTCCCAAACTTGTATGCCGGTATTGTTGCTTTGAAACCGAACCGCTTGATTGACACAAAGTGTGTCGGAGGTGGTGAATTGCGCTATCGGATTAAGATCGATCCTGGGAATCACCTGTTCGGACGTATCGCTTCTGCAACCTGACGCGTATACAATCCAATGTTTAATCGTCAGGTTGGTTTGACTATTCAGGTAGGTATGAATGATTTGATTGCTGGTGTTAGACTGAGCAACCTGACCGTCGCCAAACGACCAAAACCAGGTTATACCCGAACCGCTCAGTGAAGACGTGAATGTCCAGCTACTATCTACACAAGCTTTTCCGTTCAGGGTGAATTGGACAACCGGTTTTGTTGTTACCTGAATCGTGGTGCTGCTGGTGTCGCTGGCACAACCCTGATCGCTTTTAACAACTAGGCGAATGGTATAGGTTCCCGGCGATGAATAGGGGTGGAAGAAAGGAGATGCATTGGTTCGAATGCTGCTGGTTCCATCCCCAAAATCCCATTCTCGCGTGGGGATGTTGCCTACGGCGATGGTTGATGCATCGGTAAGCCGGATTGAGTCTCCGGCACAGATATTTCGGTCGATGGTGAAAGCAGCTGTGGGTCGATCATACACCGTGATGGTTCGGCGGGCCGTGTCGGCCTTACAGCCACTTGCCGAAGTGGTAGTCATCCAAACATTGTAAGTACCCGGCAGTGAATAGGTGTGATAAAAGGGGTTATTGTTTGTTCGGATGAGTGTAGTGCCATCGCCAAAATTCCACTCTCTGGTGGCGATCGATCCGGTGGCGATGGTAGACAGATCGGTGAACAGTACGGAATCGCGTGCGCAAATATTTCCGCTTGCGTTGAAGAGTGAAGTTGGAATGTCGTTGATCGTTATGGTCTTGGTGGTGTCTCCCAAACATCCATTGTCTGCCAATACTCGAAAGCGGATCGATTGAACTCCGGAAGAAGAGTATGTCTTGATTGTGTTCAGGGTATTGGCGGTGGAGTTGTCTGAAAAAAGCCAATTGTATCCGACTAAATTGTAAATCCCGGCTGTTGGGTTTCCGTTGAGTTGAACGGGTTGGTTTACGCAAAGTGGAGCAATCGCATTGAAGTCGGCCGTGGGTCCGGGCTTTACCAAGACGATGATCTTAGCCCGGTCAGTTTGATTGCAATTCTCGATGACGGTAGCGGTATAATCGACAAGAACGGTGAATGTACCGGCTTGCGCAAAGGTGAAATCCTGTTGGAGTGTATATATATAATAAACCCGACCATTGATCAGCTCGGTTCCGATCGGAATGGGGTTGTTGATCACAGAATCTGTGTTGGGGAACAATCCGGGCACTTGACTGAGTCGCCAATGAATGGAAGTAGCTGGGTAACCGAGTTTCACAAAAAGACGAACCGGGGTTTTTGGACAAGTGCTGGTGTCGGGCTTTGGATCGGGATTCAGTGTATTCTTGAAATAACCATAGTAATTCAGGTTATTGATGAATGTACCCACGTTGTACCCATAGCTTTCATAGTTCCCCAATCCATAGACCGTGGCGGTAAAAGTCGAATCACAAGTGATGGTATGTTGAGCGGCTGGTCCGATAAAACGGGTCAGCGCTACCGAGTAGCTTGGATAATTCGGATGGGGAATAATGAAGGGTGCTGGAATCGGGTTACCGTCCACTCGCAAGGATGAAACAGCGATCGTAGGAATGTGAATGTTTGCGTACACATAATCGATCGAGGATTTCCGGCTTACATAGAACCGAACAGATTTTTGTCCCTGTTCGATGGGGCTTATGTAGAACATTTCCGGATCCCCGTAAGAGGGCGGTGATGGAGTGGTGGTGGGAAAGTTCCAGCATTGATTTTTGTTGGTCGTGTATTGAGAAACCAAGATCGGCTTGTCCGATTCGATGTAATCACCTCCCGTTGAATCCATGAACTCATAAAAGAAATTCTTGATCAATCCCGTCAAGGGAACGCCGTTTCGCTTTACGATCGTGGTTGGATCTTGTACACAGACCCGATAATAATTTCGGTTCGTCTCCAAGATGTTGGTGGCGGTGTTGTTGATCGTGTGATAGGTAAGGTAACGAGTGCCCCATGCCTGAGAAGGGAAAACTTGTTGATGTACAAATTCTCCACCGTCTCCCCGACAGAGTCGCAAACCACCCGAACCAGAAAACACGCCTACCGGATGACAAACTCCATCCGAACCCGGAATGGACACGATCTTAGATCCGGTCATGTCCTTGCTGCAGTATTCGGGTTGAAACGAACCGAACGGACCTCCTTTTCCAAAAACATGAAACATTTCTCCTTTGTTCAGGTCGACCGTATAGGTTTGCCCCGGCAACCAACCCGCCTTGGTGGTATCAGCTGGGGTGATCCGAATGCGGGTGTTGTCTTCTGAGGCGATGGCAAAAAACCAAGAGTACCACTCGGGTGGATTGCTTTGGGAACGGTCCTGATAATAATTGATGGAGTAATAAGAATATCCATAGGTCTCTACCGGCATCAACATGGTGGCACCGGAAACCATGGTTCCATATTGATGGGCATAGGCGGCCACCGGAACATCACTTACAATGTGAATGCCTTTGTTCGAATAGCCATCCGTCAGCACCCGGGCATCATTCGTACCCGATTTAGGGATCAGGATGGAGGCGTCGACCGTGTTGGCCGGGATGTTCAACGTTTGCGACCAAGTGGTACCATTGATGGATACGTTGACCACAGCGGCTTGTTCGGTACTGATGTAAATAGCCAACTCTTGGTCGTTTACCGGGAGCTCGTTCTGGAATTTGTAGTTAAATCCATAGCCCAGCCAGAACTCTTTGCCCCGGTTCGACAAATTTTGGCCATTCAGCAGCTGTCCCCCAAGCAGGGTCGTCAACAGAATTAATAAGTATTTGATTTTCATTTGCCCACTCCAAAACTCCTTCGAATATCGGCAAACAACTATAGAATTAATTCTACAACTTCTTGTCCATCGATTTATTATTATTGTAGGCTAGGTTACACCAACTAAATGCTTATCTCCATGAATTATTCCGGAACACTCCGTTTCCGCATGGCTTTTGCTGCCGTGCTCATGCTTCTTTTCACTTCTGATTCACTGTTTGCCCAGGGTTATGACACGACTATGTGGCGTTTTCGAGACCCCAAACAGTTCGGTTTCACAGTGTTAGACGTAGATTTTTACGACAACAACAACGTGATTGCTGTTGGTTCTGACGGAGGTATCGCCAAATCCCGAGACGGAGGAGCGAACTGGACCTACGGACCCTTTACGTTCAATAACCCGGCCGGATTAAGAGCAAAACCTGCCTTTTCGGATGTTCACTATGTTACCAACCAGATCGCTTATGCGGTAGGAAGCCTTGGCTGTATGGCCAAAACCACCGATGGCGGCCAAACATGGAATTTTATCACAACGCCCCTTTATAACCGCTCCCGAAACATCAATGCGGTTTGGTTCATTAATAAGGATACCGGTTACATCGGCGGACAACACAATACGTC
>ENA-ORFA01000228-ORFA01000228.1-marine-metagenome-genome-assembly--contig:-NODE-228-length-24458-cov-3.267052_pt1 | contig 24458 bp, 22 predicted proteins | sample MGYA00248621_ERZ508587 | MGnify/ENA primary metagenome ERZ508587 (study PRJEB26250, sample SAMN06266239) | marine metagenome | isolation source: Columbia River Estuary | place: USA:Columbia River Estuary... | reverse complement strand
GCTCCACCTGTTGCGATATGCAAGCCGTAGATATGTGTATTGACAACAATGACGTCTGCGGCAGCGGCCCTGTCGTGAGCACGTTCGGCAAAGCATCGCGCACCGGCAGGACATCGCTGTGCGCCCGGACATTCGTCGCTGCCCACACTGACCATGCGCCAAGCCTGATCGCTTGGACTCCACGTCAAATCGCCTTGGTCACCAGTATCAGTTTGTGTAGCCCACTCGCTGAGTTTCGCTATCTCTTTCGTGACTTTGGCTGGTGTGGTCTCAAGATCGAGTTTCGTGTGTTTTGGAGAAACGATCTCGTCGACTCGTTGAACGCAGATGTAATTGCTACGACCCTTTAGCACTGCCCACGAGATGTGACGGTTCAGTTCCTTGCCCAAAACTTTGGAGAGCAATGGCAGGTCGTTTGCTGCGAGCTGGTCCTGCAAAGCCTTTGTGTACGTAGAAACCACAACACGTTTGCCGGATGCGATGAGGGGAACAAGATAACCAAGTGTTTTGCCAGTGCCAGTGCCAGCTTGAACAATCAAATGACGTTTTGTGTCCACGGCAAGCGCGATTGCAACGGCCATTTCATTTTGACCTTGGCGTTCTTCAGCTTGAGGCAACGCTGCAGTAACAGTGTGCAGAAGCGAAAGTGTTTTGCTCTGGATCTCTTTATTGCTCACTTGCGGATTAACGCCAATGCTGAATCGATCTCGGTTGCGTCAAGGTCGGGCCACGAACGTTCCGTGAAGTAGACCTTTGCGCTAGAAATTTGCCACAACAGAAAATTGGAAATGCGACTCTCACCCGATGTGCGAATCAACAAATCCACATCGGGTAATTCGGGACTATATAAATGAGACTGCACTGCAGCAGATGAGATGGGCTCTGTACTGTTTGATCCACTGATGCAGTGTTGCGCTGCACGCAACAACTCGGCACGACTGCCGTAATCGAATGCCACAGTCAGCACCATGCCAGTGTTGGTAGCCGTGTCGGCAATGGCTTGGCGAATTGCGCGCTGCACGAAAGCAGGAGTGCGTGCGCCAGGTTCATCGAATGGTCGACCGATCCAATTGATGCGCACATTGTTTTGGTTGAGTTCCTCAATGCGTCCAAAGAGTCGTTTATGTAATGACAAGATATGTCGAACTTCGGCTTTTGGTCGTACCCAATTTTCGGTAGAGAAGCCAAACACGGTCAGATAGCCAACACCCCGAGCGGAAGCAATGCGCACAACTTCTGCAAGATTCTCTTCGCCAGCAGTGTGACCTGCAGTGCGAGGTAGCCCGCGGCGTTTGGCCCAGCGCCCGTTGCCGTCCATGATGCATGCCACATGTGGGCCGTGGGGTGAAGGAATTGCATTCATTGGAAGCACCATCGTAAGGCTTCATGCGACAATAGAGGGATGGCCAAGAGGACTACAAGTGCAGCACACGGCCAAGTGGCTAACGAAGGTGGTCTCTCGCACGTATTGGTGTGCGGGGGCACATTGCAGGAATGGAGGCAGGCAAGCGTTAGCGAATGGAAGTTGCAACTCGACACATTTGTCGACTCTGTACATGAATCTGGCGCTCGATGGTTGACGGTGTGCCCCTATGCCGGACCAAGCGCGGTCGAGGATGAGATTGCTGCCACTGTTTTGGATGCATGCGGCGGGCAGCGCAACGGAAACAGAATTTCGTTCATTGCGAAAGATGGATTGGTAGTAGTAGTTGACTTGTGTGCAGATGGCAGAGAGAGATTTGCAAATGCGCTCAATCAAATCAGGGGAGAGAATTCTACTAATCGACAAGATAAGGACATCAGTGAAGAAATTTTGCGCGCCGCCATGTTGCCGCCAGGTTTTGTCGACCCCGACCTGATTTTGGTGTTCGGATCTCCTACGCAGATCCCTCCAAGTTTGATGTGGGAACTGACCTACAGCGAACTCGTGTTTTTGGATGTGTCGTGGCGTAAATGCAATGTTGAGCATGTGCAGATGGCAATCAATGACTTTCAACGCAGGGATCGTCGATTTGGTGGTGTTGATTCGTGAACCAATATCGCGACAAGGGTGTGGTGCTGCGCACATACAAACTCGGTGAGGCTGATCGCATCATTGTGATCATGACGCAAGACCACGGCAAGGTCAGAGCTGTTGCGAAGGGGGTTCGCAAAACTAAATCAAAAATTGGTGCTCGACTTGAAGTCTTGAGTCACGTCGAAGTGTTGTTGTACAAAGGCAAAGGTTTGGACACTGTCAATCAGGTTGAACTCCTCGAATCATCTGCACCTTTACATGCGGACTTAGACCGACTCACGCAGGGACTTTCGATGTTGGAAGCAGTTGACATGATTTCCGAAGATCGACAGCCCTCGCCGCATTTGTATCGGATGTTGGTTGGTGCATTGAATGCGCTTGCTGAACAAGCCTCACCCTTGGTGCTTGCCGCCTTCTATTGGAAACTTTTGGCAGCAGAAGGGGTTTGTCCGCAGATGGATAGGTGCGTCACATGTAACTCGGATGCCCCGCTTGTTGCGTTCGACATGATTCAGGGCGGAGTGCAGTGCAAAGAGTGTCGTACTGGAGTCTCGATGAGTCAGAGCGCAATAGTGCTGTTGCAGCAGGTTTTGGGTGGTCAACTGAATTTTGCTCTCGCTCAGGCAGCGACGCCGGCAACTGCCGAGATAACTCATCTGGCTACCCAATCAATGGAGCACCATATTGAACGACGACTGCGTTCGGTCGCAATGTTTGAGCGCGGCTAATAAACGTAACTAGTTTGGATATGTAGTGGGTTGTAGTCTGTACCAATGCCCGCGACCGATCTTGAGCAGATAGTCAACCTCTGCAAGCGCCGAGGTTTCGTCTATCCGAGCGCAGAGATTTACGGTGGCTTTCGCTCGTCGTACGACTACGGCCCGCTTGGTTCGTTAATGCTCCGAAACGTTAAAGACGCATGGGTGCGCGCAATGGTTCAAGAGCGTGATGACGTGATGCTCATTGACGCAGCGATTTTGGGCCCCCATGCAGTGTTTGAAGCGAGCGGACACTTGGCCAACTTCAGCGATCCTCTTGTCGATTGCACAGTGTGTAAAAAGCGTTTTCGTGAAGACCAACTTGACGACAGAGACTGCCCACAAAAGATGAAGGGCTGTACTTTCACTGAAGCCCGGGCTTTCAACCTCATGTTCAAGACGCATGCTGGCCCTGTTGAGGGCGAAGGCACTGACGTGTTTATGCGTCCAGAGACCGCTCAGGGAATGTTTGTCAACTTTGCAAACGTCTTGCAGACATCGCGACGTAAGCCACCATTTGGCATTGCTCAGGTTGGTAAGTCGTTTCGCAATGAAATAACTCCTGGAAACTTTATTTTTCGCACACGTGAATTTGAACAGATGGAAATGGAGTATTTCGTTCCACCAGCCGAAAGTGCAAAGTGGTACGAATACTGGTGCCAAGAGCGCATGAACTGGTACATCCAATACGGAATTCCTGCAGACATGCTTCGTTTGCGTGCACACGCATCAGACGAACTCTCGCATTATTCCGCCGGCACGAGCGATATTGAGTTTAAGTTTCCATGGGGCTGGGGCGAACTCGAAGGAATTGCCCAACGAACCGATTTCGATCTCAAACGTCACGCGGAGTATTCAAAGCAGAAGCTCGACTATTTTGATCAAGCCACGAACGAACGGTATGTTCCGTTTGTTGTGGAACCAGCAGCCGGTGCAAACCGCACGATGGCAGCATTTTTGCTCGCGGCCTACGACGAAGACGTAGTCAATGACGAACCGCGCACTGTTCTGCGATTGCACCCAAGACTCGCGCCATATCAAGTAGCAGTATTGCCGCTGTCCAAAAAAGACACGTTGATGCCGCTTGCTAAAGAGATCTACTCAAAACTTGCGAAGCGTTATATGTGCGAGTTCGATGAAACCCAAGCCATTGGTCGTCGATATAGGCGTCAAGACGAGATCGGCACACCGTTTTGCGTAACAGTCGACTTTGACTCACTCGAAGACGGAGCCGTGACCATTCGCGAACGCGACACCACTAATCAAGAGAGAGTTGCGATCAGCGATCTAGAAAATGTATTGCGCGTAAAAATCGGTTTCTAATACAATTACAAATAAACAACTAGGAGCACATCATGAGCAAAGTAGCAATAGCAGTAAAGATTCGAGTCAAGGCCGGTCAGCGCGATGCTATGACGGCAGCAGTTCAGCCTGGTCTTGCGACCGCTCAAGGCGAAGCTGGCACCCTGACCTACTTGTTCCACCACGATCTAGTTGATGAAAACGTAGTTTGGTTCTACGAGTTGTATGAAGATGATGCAGCAGCAAAAGAACACTCAAGCAGTGCAGCGTTTGCTACGTGGTCAAAATCGCTTGCACCATTCGTTGATGGTGCTCCTGAGATGTCATTTCTGAAGCCAGTAGGCGGCAAAGGACTCTAAGAGTTGTATCTCGCCAAGATTCTTGACCGACATAGAGCAGCGGCGCAATCTGATTCACGACGATTGTCGCAACTGATAGATGAAGCCAAGACTGTTGCGCCGACTAGGGGCTTCATTCAAAGGTTGAGAGACGATTCACTGCATCAACTTGCAGTCATTGCCGAGATCAAGCGTCGTTCTCCTTCAAAGGGTGTGCTCCGCGAAGGCGTTGATGCATCGGATTTGGCGCGCACTTATGAAAGCGGATCGGCAAGTTGCCTTTCGGTGCTTACAGACGATGTGTCGTTTGGTGGTTCGGTAGACGATTTGCTTCAGGCGCGTGTTGCAACGGCACTGCCGGTCTTGCGCAAAGACTTCACGGTAAGTGAATTGGACGTGTGCGATGCGCGAATTATGGGTGCCGATTGCGTGTTGCTGATTGCTGCTGCTCTTTCTCAACCAGAGTTGGTTGCCTTTCATCAGTTGGCAATCGAGATCGGTCTCGACGTTTTGGTTGAGACTCATGACGAGACTGAAGTGGAGAGAGCCCTGTTGGCGGGAGCAACGATGATCGGCGTGAATCAACGAGATCTCGTGACATTTCAGGTAGATCACGAGAGAGCGGTTCGCATGGCATCAGTGATACCAATTGGAGTGATCAGGGTTGCAGAATCTGGAGTGAGAGATGCCAATGATGCTCAGTCGTTGCGTGATGCTGGTTATGACGCAGTATTGGTCGGTGAAAGTCTGGTGGTCAGCAATGATCCTGCGTCTGTCATTGCATCACTACGTGTAACAACCACCAAGAACTAGCGTGAGTTGCTGTGTTCATCAAAATCTGCGGAATAACCAACGAGCAAGATGCACTACTTGCAGTTGCACTTGGAGCAGATGCTCTAGGTTTCGTTTTCGCACCATCGCCTAGGCAAGTTGCCCCAAGCAAAGTGCGCGAGATTGTGCGTCGTTTGCCGTCAGAGATAGTGACAGTAGGAGTTTTTCGCGACGAGTTGCCAAAACGAATCATTGACATCATGCAAGAAGCACATTTGCAAGGCGCTCAGTTGCATGGTCATGAGTCGCTTCTGATTACTTCCGAAGTTTCAAATGCTGTGCGATTTTCGATCAAGGCAGTAGTCGCTGGATCGCCTGATGCGTCGCGTGCCAACGACTTTGTTTGTGATGCGATTTTGGTCGACGGCCTTAGCCCTGGATCAGGAGAGGTTTTTGATTGGAGTTTGATGAACGAGATTCCGCTTGGTCTGCGCTTGATACTTTCCGGTGGCCTGAATCCTGAAAATGTTGCAGAGGGCATTGATCGAGTGCGACCTTGGGGTGTTGATGTGTCGAGTGGAGTTGAAAAGAGTCACGGACTCAAAGACCCAGTGAAAATGCGTCAGTTCATCGCAAATGCGCGCGCTGCAGCCCGAGAAATAGGAGACATCGACTAGTAGATTTGGGTGATGCTTCAGGATCCAAGTCTCGATGGTCGCTTTGGTGAGTTTGGTGGACGTTTCGTTCCCGAAACTCTTGTGCCTGCTTGCCAAGAGTTGGAGGCGGCGTTTCGTGACGCTTGGGCCGATCCTTCATTTCGAAAAGAATTAGATGATCTCTTGCGAGACTATGCAGGTCGTCCATCCATTTTGACCGAGTGTCACAACTTGGGTAAACAATTGGGCATTCGTTTGCTGCTCAAGCGCGAAGACCTGAATCACACAGGATCACACAAGATCAATAGCGTGCTCGGTCAGGTGTTGCTGGCAAAGCGCATGGGTAAGAAGCGCATTGTTGCCGAGACAGGTGCAGGTCAGCACGGTGTCGCATCTGCAACTGCCGCTGCTCTGCTTGGCTTGAGCTGCAAGGTGTATATGGGCGAGGTCGATGTGCAACGACAAGCGTTGAATGTCTTTCGCATGAAGTTGTTGGGTGCAGAAGTGGTGCCTGCCGTATCGGGTAGTCGAACGCTCAAAGATGCTGTCAACGAAGCAATGCGTGATTGGGTGGCAACAGTTGAAGACACGTATTACGCAATAGGTTCAGTAATGGGTCCGCATCCGTACCCGTGGATGGTACGAACATTCCAAAGTGTGATTGGCCAAGAAGCAAGCGAGCAGTGCCACTCGCTACTTGATGGCAAAGATCCAGACGTTGTTGTGGCGGCTGTTGGGGGTGGATCTAATGCGATTGGAATTTTCTCCGGCTTCGTCGACACGAAAGCTCGACTGATTGGTGTAGAGCCTGCTGGCGGAGCAGCGGTGGGCAAGGGTATGCCGGGTGTAGTTCATGGAATGCGCAGTTACTTGATGCAAGACGAACACGGACAAGTGCAAGAGGCTCAGTCGATTTCTGCTGGCCTCGACTATCCAGGAGTTGGTCCAGAGCATTCGTATCTCGCTTCAATAGGTCGTGCAGAGTATCCATGTGTGAATGATGCGGAAGTAATTAGCGCGTTTCAAGTGATGTCGCGTAGTGAAGGAATTATTCCTGCTCTCGAATGCGCACACCCAATGGCGTGGATTATCCGAGAAGCACCAAAGATGCAAGGTCAAACAATTTTGATGAACTTGTCGGGTCGTGGTGACAAAGATGTTGCTCAGATGATGGAGATTTTGGACGGGCAAATTTGATGTCGGTTGAAATCGGCACTTTAGAAACGTATTTGCGCAAAAAGCGAAGCGAAGGTCGGAAACTCGTCGTCCCTTATATAACCGGCGGATTCAAAGGTTGGACTGACGCCATCCGTGCCGCTGCTGCAAACGGTGCAGATGCAATCGAAATCGGTATTCCGTTCTCTGACCCCGTCATGGATGGTCCAACAATTCAGCACGCCTCCGAGATGGCGCTGCACAACGGCGCCACACCTATTTCCATATTGCACGAGTTGCGATCGGTCGATGTCGGCATTCCACTTGCGGTGATGTGTTACTACAACACTGTTCATCACGCAGGAAATGAGCGATTTGCAAATTCATTGCGTGAGGCTGGAGTATGTGCAGCGATTGTGCCGGATCTGCCACTCGAAGAGTCTGGTCTTTGGTGTGCTGCAGCCGACACGAGCGGTATTGAGACAGTGATGCTTGCTGCACCGACAGCACCCGACGAGCGATTGCCACGAATTGTTGAGAGGTGCAGAGGTTTTGTGTATGCAGTTGGCTTGCTGGGTGTGACAGGAGAGCGAGACGCACTTGCTTCAAGCGCACTCACGTTGGCCAAGAGATTGAAGGCGATAACCGATGTGCCTGTGCTGATTGGTGTTGGCGTTTCTAACGCACAGCAAGCAGCCGAAGCGTGCACGATTGCCGATGGCGTCATCCAGGGCGCTTCAGTGATGCGTCGATTGATCGAGGAAGATGCCGATGCTGTGGGTGACTACATAGCCGAAGTTCGTAAAGCGGTAGACCAATGTTAAAGGAAGGTTCTTTGGCCCCCGAGATAGAACTGTTGGATCAGCATGAAAAGAAGTTTTCGCTAAAGAAATTATCCAAGCGCACTGTCCTCGTCTACTTCTATCCCAAAGCGGATACCCCTGGGTGCACGCAACAATCATGTGGATTGCGCGATATCGCGGACCAGATTGGCAAAACCGTGATCGTGGGCATTAGCCCTGACAAACCTGCCAAATTGTTGAAGTTTGACGAGAAATACAGTCTTGGTTTTACGCTTTTATCTGACGACACCAACGCTGTAGCGAAGAAATACAAGGTCTGGAAGAAGAAATCAATGTACGGTCGTGAGTACATGGGAATTGAGCGGTCAGCATTCTTGATCAATGGCAAGGGTGAAATCGTGCATGCGTGGTACAAGATCTCACCGAAAGACACTCCGCTTCGGTTGCTCGAATCGCTCAAGAAGTAAGGGAATTGCACATGACGACGTTTCCAGAACCAAGCTCGTTGCTACCTCACCGTGCGCCATTTCTATTTGTGGATGCGATCACCGAACTGACACCAGGCATTTCTGCATCGGCAATTTGGAAGCTCACGGGAAATGAAACATTTTTCGAAGGACACTTTCCTGGTCGACCAACATTGCCGGGCGTGTTGATTTGTGAGGCGATTGCTCAAACGGGCGCGTTGGCAATCGTGAGCGACCCAAAGTTTGTTGGCAAGCTTCCGCTTTTTGGAGGCTTGGATGGCGCACGGTTTAGGCGACAAGTTGTACCTGGTGACACGTTGGAATTGTCTGCGACCATCAGTCGCATGTCGGCTCGTGCTGGCAAAGGCGCGGGAGTTGCTCGCGTTAACGGTGAGATTGCGTGTGAATGCGAATTGTTGTTTGTAGTAGTTGATTCTTAATTAACGTATGGCGAGACAATAACTGAACCGTTGTGTCCGCCGAATCCGAAGTTGTTCGAAATCGTTGGACCTGGCTCCCATGGTCGTGGCTCACCAATGACGACATCAATTGACATCTCTGGATCTACAACTGTTGTTCCACGAGTAGGTGGAATCAGTTTCTTCTCAAACGACAACATCACTGCAGCCAACTCGAGTGCACCAGCAGCGCCGAGTGGGTGACCGGTTACGCCTTTGATTGACACAACTGGAGGACCGTCGTTGCCAAACACTGCTGCGATTGCTTGCGACTCCGCTTTGTCGTTAAGCGGAGTGCTTGTGCCGTGTGCATTGATCTGCTTGATGTCACTTGGCTCTAGACCAGCATCTTCGAGAGCAAGTTGCATGCATCGTGTTGCGCCAACACCACCAGGCGACGGTGCGGTGATGTGATACGCATCGGCGTTGCTTGCTGCACCAACTATCTCACCAAGAATTGTTGCGCCACGCGCTAGCGCGAGATCAAGTCGTTCGAGCACAAAAATTGCTGCGCCTTCGCCTTGAATGAAACCGTCACGTGTTTCGTCAAATGGTTTTGAAACAAATGTCGATGAGATAGCGGTCATGTTTGTGAATCCAGCCAGTGCGGTAACTGTTGCCGCTGACTCGGTGCCACCAGTGACTACCGCATCGCAACGACCCCACGCAATGAGGCGAGCAGCATTGCCGATGGCATGTGTGGACGCAGCACACGCTGTGCAAACTGTTTCGGTTGGACCCTGAAGGCCATAACGCATCGAAATTGCAGCTCCCGATGCATTGGACATCATCATCGGAACGAGAAATGGCGAAACTCGTCGCTCACCTTTTTCCATGCGCACTTCTACTTGACCTTCAAGTGTGCGCAATCCACCAATGCCAGTACCCAAAATTGTGCCGATGCGTTCGCGGTTGTAGGGGAGTTCTCCGGCCTGTGTCATTGCTTCGCCGGCCGCTGCTAGAGCAAACTGCTCGCAACGATCTGCTCGGCGAGATTCCTTCGGACTCTCGAAATAAGGAGAAGGATCCCAATCCTTAAACTCAATCGAGTTGGCGCCGGTGAAGCCTGGGCCAAGAAGACCCTTCCAGAAAAGTTCTTTGCCAATACCACAGGGAGCAACAACCCCATACCCGGTAATGGCTACACGATGTCCGGCACCCTGCATAACTGTTTGCGCTCGAAGCGCTTACTTGACTTTGGAGGTGACGAGATCGAAGGCCTTGCCGATTGTGTCGACACCTTCGAGATCGGATTCTGGAACTTCAATACCAAACTCTTCTTCGAGTGCCATTACTAGTTCGACAAGGTCAAGTGAGTCGGCATCAAGGTCATCGGAGAAGTGTGCGGTGAGGACAATTTTTGAGGCGTCGACGGAGAGAACCTCGACTGCGCATTTTGTGAAACGGTCAAATAGTTGCTGATCCATGTTGTTGCTCCTGGCTATGTGTTATTGAACTTGTGAAAATACAGGTTACTACGAAAGGACTTTGGCTGAAGGTTTAGTGCCTAGTGACCCATGCCAAGTCCGCCATCGACGGGGATGATTGCCCCAGTGATGTATGCGGCTGCAGGGCTTGCAAGAAAGGTGACAACACCTGCGATTTCATCAACAGTTGCGGTTCTTCCAAGTGGAACAGCATCGGTGATTTGTTGCATCTGCTTTTCGTTGAGCGCTGCGGTCATTTCGGTGTCTACGGGGCCAGGCGCAACGACATTGACGGTGATGCTGCGGGATCCCAGTTCGCGAGCAAGGGAGCGACCCAAACCGACAAGCCCAGCTTTGGATGCTGCGTAGTTTGCTTGACCGGCTGAGCCCAGCATGCCGACAACACTGGAGATCAGGATGATGCGTCCAGACCGTGCACGAAGCATGCCCTGGGTTGCTCGCTTGCAAACACGAAATGCTGCAGTGAGGTTGGCGTCGAGCACAGTTGCAAAATCGTCTTCGCTCATGCGCAAGATCAGCGTGTCTTTGGTGATGCCAGCGTTGGAGACAAGTACTTGCACCGGACCAAAGTGAGCCTCGACAGCATCAAAGGCCGCATTGACTTGGTCGGTGTCCGTCACGTCGCACTTAACAGCAAAAAACTCTGACGCTGGTGGAGATGAGTTGTAGGTAACAGCGACGCGGTCGCCAAGAGCGGCAAAATGGCGAGCGCAAGCGAGACCAATGCCTTTAGATCCACCGGTGATAAGTACGACTCGTGAAGTTGTTTCAGTCATGTTGATCTGCTTTCTACCGCTGACCCTGCCAGCGCAAGATTGCACTCGCTGCAGTCATTCCTGCACCAAATCCTACGAGCAAAACTAAATCACCGTTATTAAGGCGTCCCTTATCGGCTGCGTCAAAGAGAGCAAGCGGAATCGATGCAGAGGATGTATTGCCCGTTTCGTGCAACACGATGGACGTCTTTTCCATAGAGACACCAAGTCGATCGCATGCTGCGGAAATGATTCGTGTATTCGCTTGATGAGGGACAACAAGAGCAAGTTGATCAGCCGTGACTCCAGCGATTGCCATCGACTTCTGTGCGGAGTCAACCATGATGCGAACTGCTCTGCGGAAAACCTCTTTGCCGTCCATCTTGATGAAACCGCCAATTTCGGCGTAGAGCAATTCTTCGGCTGAACCATCAGCGTCTAGATCCCAAGCGAGTAATTGTCCGGGTCCGTCAACGGCTTCGAGGACGCATGCACCTGAACCATCCGCAAACAAGATTGCAGTGCCACGATCGGTCCAGTCGGTCACGCGAGAAAGAGTGTCTGTGCCGATTACCAAAACCTTTTTTGCACCCATAGCAATGAGTCCATGTGCGTTTACAAGTGCATACACAAAGCCCGAGCACGCTGCATTGATGTCGTATGCACCGCACTTGAGACCAAGCTGGTGCTGCACGCTCGCTGAAGTGCCAGGGACTGCACGGTCGGGAGTGGTTGTTGCTAAAACAAGTGCGTCAATTTCGAGTGGGTCGATCTTGGCCATTTGCATTGCCAAGCGTGCGCTTTGCACCGAGAGACCGGCTGTAGTTCCACCAATATGGCGTTGATGGATGCCAGTGCGCTCACGAATCCATTCGTCGTTGGTGTCGAGAGTCTTCGAGAGATCATCGTTGGTGACAATTTTGTCTGGCAGGGCACGACCCCAACCTGTGATGACTGCACCGCGTGCACCCGAAGGAATTTGTGGCATTGCAGTTAACTCTAATGCGATCTGAGCCAGGCGATTGGCTGATGAGCCGTCAATCGCTCGCCATCAACAGCGATGTAGTTTTGCAAAATGCCTGCGAATGGCGATCGCACTTCGGTTTCACCGACGTGACCGAGCACATGACCGACATCAATTCGTGTGTTGTTCTCGACAGACATCTTCTTGGTGAACACGCCTGCTGCTGGACTTACGACAAGACGCTCGATTGCAAAGAGATGCTCGCCCTCATGTGTAGGAGACGCTAGTGGTACTGCAGTCGCATAAAAGTCGTTCATCCACTCAATGAGTGCATCGAGATCGTCTGGATTTGCGACACTTATTGTTTTTGCGCCTTCAATGGTGCGCTTGGCCATTCCGGTGAGTACGCCGCCCGGTCCTAATTCGATAAAGCCACGCACACCCAGTTCGCCAAGCGTAAGAAGGCAATGCTTCCAGCGAACAGGAGACGACAATTGAGCCGACAACAATGACGCCCACTCAGATCCGTGGTCGTGGGCGAGCGCATCAACATTGGAGATCACGGGAACTTCTGTATCGCGAGGGCGAGCCGATGCGATGGCATCGCGAAGCCTGTCGCGTGCACTCGACATATAAGGAGTGTGAAACGCGCCTGACACTGGAAGTGACATCACCCGTTTTGCTCCGAGTGTTTTTGCTTGCTCTGTCGCTTTAGCGACACCTTCAAGAGAACCAGCAATCACAACTTGGCCTGGTGCGTTGAAATTGGCAACCCACACATCGGCATCTGCCAACCGACATGCAATCTCAACTTGCTCGTCGTCAAGTCCGAGCACTGCAGCCATAGTTCCTGGTTGAGCAAGTCCTGCTTCGTGCATTGCTGACGATCGTTCTGCAACAAGGCGCAAGCCGTCGTCAAATCGAAGTGCGCCAGTGGCAACGAGTGCGGTGTATTCGCCAAGACTGTGTCCGGCGCAAAAACTTGGCTCGATACCCGTGCGCTCAACTGCGTCGAGCACCATGAGCGACATGACGAAAGTCGTTAGTTGGGCATTACGAGTGTCTTTGAGTTCTTCGGCATCTGCGTCGAGCAGCAGGGCAGCCACATCTCGACCGACCACTTCGGAGGCCTCGCCAACTAACTCCCAACTTTCATGGTCGACCCATGCAGCGCCCATGCCTGTGCGCTGTGATCCTTGACCTGGAAATGTGAAAGCGAGCATGAAGTACGTAACCCCGTTGATTTGCTGTGTTGTCGGCTGCTTTTGGTGACTGGGCCAGAATCTGATCCAGTGTCTGGACCAATGTCTGAACCAGTGTCTACAGCATTGCTAGTACTACAGCGTAGAACTTGTCGCGGGTAGGTACGATGTTCCCTCGCAGTAAGCCAATTAAACAAACACTTCACTCGGGCCCGAGTGGCGGAATGGCAGACGCGACGGACTCAAAATCCGTTGTCTGAAAGGGCGTGTGGGTTCGACTCCCACCTCGGGCACCAAATTCATGGACACTCCTACACTCATCGATGTGGCAAATAAGGGCATCAGCAGTCGACTCACCGAGCGACGCCTGCGTCGCGGCACGCAGTCACTGAGCGCGTTACGCAATGAATTGAATGTGGTTGAAGAGCAAGTGCAACATTTTGCCGACGAGGTTCACGATCTTGAAGTGCGAGCACTCGTATCTGAGACTCCACTTGCAGATGCCGAGTCGCGTGATGCGATGCGCCACATGCAGGCCATGACAAAACATCGCGATCATTTGCGAAATGCAATTGTCGATCTTGAATCCCGTCAAGATGACCTACTCGACAGACTTGGCCGATAGATCAGTTTTGTTATGAACACGAGTATCCAAAAAACACGAATTGTGATCGCCGAAGACGAAGCAATCATTCGGCTTGACTTGCGGGAAACTTTGGAAGAAGAGGGTTACGACGTAGTTGCAGACACCGGTCGTGGCGACACCGCCATCGAGCTCGTGCGACAGCATCTTCCTGATGTCGCAATATTTGATATCAAGATGCCAGGACTCGACGGACTAGATGCCGCTCGCGTTGTGAGTGCAGAGAAACTGTGCCCGGTTGTAATGCTGACGGCATTTAGTCAGCGTGAAGTGATCGAGCAAGCCCGTGACGCGGGTGCGCTTGCATATCTTGTCAAGCCTTTTCAAAAGACAGATCTTGTGCCAGCGATAGAGCTTGCGATCGGTCGATTTCTCGAGATGAAGACATTGAGTGGGGAACGAGATGCACTTGGCGAGCAACTCGAACTACGCAAGTTGCTGGACCGAGCAAAGGGATTGTTGATTGACAAGTACTCAATGACAGAACAATCCGCTTTTGATTTCATCCAAAAGAATGCGATGTCTACGCGAGCCAAGATGGTGGACGTGGCCAACCAGATTCTGAGCGGACACATCACTCCATAGTTGTCGGTTATCGTCGTGGCATGAACCAGGCGGGTTTCTTGTGCAATTGATGGTCCTCGACGGCAACTCTCTCGCATACCGAGCCTTCTTTGCTTTGCCGACCGATATGACTACGGCGAGCGGACAAGTGACCAATTCGGTGTACGGATTTTGTTCAATGCTCCTGACATTGATGAAGGACCATAAGCCAGATGGCGTGATTGTGGTGTTCGATCGAAAAGAAAAAACCTTTCGTCACGAAGCCGCGCCAGAGTACAAAGCACAACGCGAAGCACAGCCAGACATCTTGTATCAACAAATGGACATCATCAAAGAGATGCTTCAAGTGATGGGTATCGCTGCGATCGATGCTGCCGGTTTTGAAGGTGACGACTTGATTGCCACAATCGCCGAAAAAGCAGAGCAAGCAGGCGAAGACCTGTTGATTGTGACGGGCGACAGGGACACGTATCAACTCGTGCGCGATCCGCATATTCGTGTGCTCTATAACAAGCGTGGCGTGAGCGACTATGCGTTGTATGACGAAGCAGGAATTGTTGAGCGCACCGGTGTGACACCTGCGCAATATTCGCAGTATGCGGCGTTGCGAGGCGACCCGAGCGACAATCTAGATGGCGTGCCAGGTGTTGGCGAAAAGACTGCCGCCAAATTGATGGTCAAGTATCACGACATCGTTTCTGTTTTTGATGCAGCGGAAGAGCAGACACCGAAGTTGAAGCAAGGTTTGCTCGAGAGTCGCGAACGAGTATTGCGCAACGCACAACTGATGGTGCTGCGCCGCGATGCTCCAGTAACGATTGACATCACTCAGACTGCTCCTCGACCAAGAATGGGCGAACTGAAGACAATGTTTGAGACTCTCGAATTCAAATCGATGTTCGCTCGGGCTAAAACTGTTTTTGGAGACGCTCCGTCAGCAGAAACGAAATCTATGCACAAACCTGTTGGCGATTCGGTTGTTGGGTTGATTGGTGAATCTGTTTTTGAATCTGTAGGTGATTGCATCGCTGCAAAGATCGAACGATGTGAAAATAGGGCGTCTGCAGTTGCGGTGCTTGCCAAGATTGCAAAACTTGATTGCGCCGATATTGGCGTTGGATGGTTTGGTGAGCCTGGACGTAGCGCTTTGGACGGAATTGCGCTCGTTGTCGACGCGACTGCATCGGCTGTGGCGTGGATCGGTGTCGAGGTATTGCAGGACAAGGCAGTGCTCGATGGTTTAGGTGCACTCGCAAAGATTCGCGCACACCATGCAAAGCCGCTATTGAGGTGGCTGATGGATAGCGGTGTCGATCTGAGGTCGATCACGCTTGATACCGCGATCGCTGCGTACTTGCTCGACCCGAGTGACAATAAGTTTGATATTCAAGAGGTGTTGGGGCGTTATACCAACTTCACCATTCAGGTTGATGGGGCAAAAGAATCTGGGCAACTCGATTTTGGTTCGACCAACACAGACAATTCGCAGCGCATCTGTGACGAAGCGTTAGCGGTTGGTTTGATTGCTGGTCCGATCTTGAAGGCTCTTGACACTCAGGGCGTTGCAAAACTGTATGCAGAGGTAGAAATGCCGCTCGTGCGGGTGTTGGCGCGAATGGAACGCGATGGCATAGCCGTGGACGTCAAGCAGTTGACTGCTATCAACGAGAACTTGAAGGCTCATGTTGTGCGCCTCACATCTGTGCTGCACGAACTTGCTGGTCGGCCGTTCAACATCAACTCTCCGACTCAGTTGCGGGAAATTTTGTTTGAAGAGAAAAAACTCGCGCCGGGCAAAAAGACAAAGACTGGTTTCAGCACTGACGCGGCGACATTGGAAAAGATTCGTGATCAGTGGCCTGAATTTATTGACCCACTTTTGGAGTACCGAGAATTTGAAAAATTGCGCTCTACCTACGGTCAAGGACTACTTGACTCGGTCGGTGCTGATGGTCGGATACATGCAACGTTTAATCAGACGGTTGCTCGCACCGGCCGACTGTCAAGCGACCAACCGAACTTGCACAACATTCCTGTTCGCTCAGACGAGGGCAAAGTATTTCGCACCGCATTCATTCCGTCGAAGGGTTGCGAGTTTTTAGTTGCCGACTACAACCAGATTGAGCTTCGCTGTATTGCGCATCTCGCCAATGACCCTGGATTGATTGATGCATTTACTCGCGGTATTGATGTGCACAGCGCAACAGCCTCGCGACTCTTCAACGTTAAGGAATCTGATGTGACGAGTGAACAACGCTCTCAATCAAAGATGGTGTCGTACGGACTTGCCTATGGAATGGAGGCTTACGGTCTCAGTCAGCGACTCAGTGTGGGGGTTGGCGAAGCCTCGGGGATTCTTGATGCATATTTTGTTGCGTTCCCCAACGTCAAGCAATACATGGACGACACGGTTGAGCAGGCTCGTAAGCGCGGCTACACCGAAACGTTGTTTGGTCGGCGTAGACCGATACCCGAACTCAACAGCAGCAACTTCCGAATTCGTCAAGCAGGAGAGCGTCAGGCAATGAACGCAGGTATTCAGGGTCTTGCCGCCGACATCTTCAAGATCGCACTAGTGCGCATCAGCGATGCGTTTGAAGCAGCCAACTTAAAGAGCCGCGTGATTCTGCAGGTGCACGATGAAGTGATTATCGAAGCTGTCGCAAGTGAGAAATCGGTGGTCGAAGAGATCGTGTTGACCCAGATGAAGCAGGCCGCAAGCCTCAAGGTGCCACTCGAGGTGCACAGCGCTTGGGGAACGTCTTGGGCCAGTGCCAAGGGCTAATGCCACAGCCTAGAAACACCTGAAGATCTGCAGAATTGCACTGGTAGCGTGATCCTGCCTTACCGCAGGTAGGGCCGCCTTGAAAGAGGTGCAACCGATCCCATCCACCGAAAGCACGTAAATCATGTCTGATCTTCAATTAATGCAAAGTCCTCCAATGGGCACCTTCGACGCAGAAGGAAATTACACACCGCGCCAAGTCACTGAGCGCGATCTCTCCCAGTCGTTTGCCGATGCAATCAACGGCACACTTGTCGAACTCAAAGATGGTCAACTCGTCACCGGAACAGTTGTGCGAATTACGCGCGACGAGGTGCTTGTTGAAATTGGTTACAAAACAGAAGGTGTAATCCTCGGTCGCGAGCTTTCAATGCGCGCAGACGTTGATCCAAACACCATCGTCAAGTTGGGCGAGAAGATTGAAACTCTTGTCATCACACTTGAGGACAAAGAAGGTCGTTTGTTGTTGTCGAAGAAGCGCGCTCAGTACGAGCGTGCATGGGGAGACATCGAGAAGGTTAAAGAAGTTGACGGAACCGTTGAAGGTCTGGTCATCGAAGTTGTCAAGGGCGGACTTATCGTCGACATCGGTTTGCGTGGCTTCTTGCCAGCGTCGCTTGTTGAGATGCGTCGTGTTCGTGACCTCGCTCCTTACATCGGTCAGCGCATCACTGCAAAGATCCTCGAGTTGGATCGCACACGCAACAATGTTGTGTTGTCGCGTCGCACATTGCTCGAAGCAAACCAGCGCGGAGAGCGCGACGACTTCTTGGGCAACCTCAAGGTCGGCGAGATCCGCAAGGGTCGCATCTCAAGCGTTGTTGCATTCGGCGCATTCGTCGACTTGGGCGGCATGGACGGACTCATCCACGTTTCCGAATTGTCGTGGAAGCATGTCGACAATCCAAGTGCGGTCGTCACGATTGGCGATGAAGTCACAGTCAAAGTTCTCGAAGTCGACATGGATCGCGAGCGCATCAGTCTTTCGCTCAAGGCCACACAACAAGATCCATGGCAAGAATTTGCCGGTGGTCACCAGGTTGGTCAGCTCGTTTACGGTCGCGTGACAAAACTCGTACCATTTGGTGGCTTCGTGCAAGTTGGCGATGGCATTGAAGGTCTCGTGCACATCTCAGAAATGTCAACTCATCACGTTGAGGCTCCAGAGCAAGTTGTTACACCGGGCGAAGAGTTGTGGGTCAAGATCATTGATCTCGATCTCGCTCGCCGACGAATCAGCCTTTCGATCAAGCAAGCCGCCGAAGGTGGCGAGTTGGCCGAAGAGTATCGCGGTCAGTTCCAAGTTGACGACCAAGGCAACTGGGTTGGCGGCGATGACTCAACACGCGAGGCTGCATGGTCGGAATACTTCGACGCAAGTGCACCAGTTGCGGACGCAACAGCAACAGAGCCAGCTGCACCGGCTGAAGAAGCCCCTGCAGGTGAGCAATAGCCGTTTGATCCGAAGTGGTGCCACAACTTTGGCCCCACACCTGACAGCGTGTAGTTCATGATTCTTGTTGGTCTTACCGGTGGCATTGGCTCTGGTAAGTCAACGGTCTCACAGATGTTGGCCGACCGAGGCGCAATCATTATCGATGGCGACGGTATTGCGCGCGCATTGCAGCGCTCTGGCACTGCCGTTTTTACAGCGATGGTCGAACGATTCGGTGATGTTGTGGGTGCTGATGGCGAACTCGATCGAGCAAAAATTGCTTCGTTGGTGTTTTCGGATGCGCAAGCGCTTGCTGATCTGAACAAGATCGTGCATCCAGCAATAGGTGTTGAGATGTTGCGCCGCATTAGCGAACTGCGAGACACTGATGCAATAGCAATTCTTGATTTTCCTTTATTGGCCGAGTCGCCACGCAAGGGTCTGTCTGGCGTGATTGTTGTTGACGTCGATCCCGCAATTGCGATTGAACGTGTCGTACGTGATCGTGGCATGAAGGCAAGTGACGTTCAGGCTCGCATAGACAAACAAGCATCGCGAGAAGACCGATTGGCGATTGCCGATCGCGTGCTCGATAATTCGGGATCGAAAGATGATTTGGTGCGCCAGGTTGAGCAAGCATGGGAATGGATTGCGACGTTGCCAAAAGCAGGAGCCGATGCTGGAGAGACTGCGTGACTAAGAAAGACGGTGGAGTGCAAGAAGTCGCTGTCAACAAGTTTGAAGTTGTTTCAGAATTTCAACCAGCAGGAGATCAACCTGCTGCGATTGCTGCGTTAGCAAAAGGCATCAATCGCGGAGATCGGTTTCAGACACTGCTCGGTATTACGGGTTCGGGCAAGTCGGCAACAATGGCGTGGACTATTGAAGCCGTGCAAAGACCAACATTGATCTTGGCACCAAACAAGAGCCTCGCTGCGCAGTTGGCACAAGAGATGAAAGAGTTCTTTCCAAAAAACCGCGTGGAATATTTTGTCAGTTACTACGACTATTACCAGCCAGAGGCATATATCCCCTCGAGCGACACGTTCATCGAAAAGGACTCGGCAATCAATGATGAGATAGATCGACTTCGACATTCGGCAACTGCAGCACTGTTGACTCGGCGAGACACAATCGTCGTTGCGTCGGTGAGTTGCATTTACGGCATGGGTGATCCAGACGAATACCGCGGCAATTTGCTCGAGTTGCATGTGGGTGTCGACTACGACCAACGGAGCATCTTGAAGCGGCTCGTCGATCTGCAGTATGACCGTAACGATTTGACTCTTGGCAGAGGCAACTTCCGCGTACGCGGTGACACCATCGAAGTGCATCCGGCTTATGACGAAACGGTGACACGTTTTGAGATGTTCGGTGACACGGTTGAACGCATCACCATTGTTGATCCCGTAACGGGTGAGACGTTGCAAGACCTCAAACAGACGATGGTGTTTCCTGCGACGCACTATGTGGCCGGCAATGAGCGTATGCAACGAGCCATGCTGCAAATCGAAGCAGAGTTGCAGCCACGATTGAAGCAATTTGAGAAAGAGGGCAAACTTCTTGAAGCACAACGTTTAAGACAACGCACTCAATACGACCTTGAGATGATGGCAGAGGTTGGGTATTGCAACGGCATTGAAAACTATTCGATGCACATTGACGGGCGCGTGCATGGACAGCCACCGTTTACATTGCTGGACTATTTTCCAGACGACTTCTTGATGGTGATGGACGAAAGCCATGTATCTATTCCGCAATTGCACGGACAATACGCCGGTGACCAAAATCGTAAGGCGACGTTGATTGAACACGGCTTTCGGTTGCCATCTGCAGCGGATAACAGACCACTGCGTTTTGAAGAGACAATGGAACGAATCAATCAGTGTGTCTTTCTCTCGGCTACTCCTGCACCTTTTGAATTGGGTTTGAGCAGTCAGGTTGTTGAGCAGATCGTGCGACCAACAGGTCTGATTGATCCGGAAGTGATTGTGCGACCCACTAAGGGCCAGATCGACGACATCATTGAGATGGTCAATGGAAGAGTCGCGAACGGCGATCGCGTGTTGATTACCACCCTGACAAAGAAGATGGCTGAAGACTTGAGCGAATACTTAATTGAGCAGGGTCTCAAGGTGCGGTATTTGCACTCCAACATAGACACTGTGCAACGGATCGAGATTCTGCGTGCTCTGCGACTTGGCGAATTTGATGTGTTGGTGGGAATCAACTTGCTACGAGAAGGTCTCGACTTGCCAGAAGTATCGCTGGTGGCAATTTTGGATGCCGACAAGGCCGGGTTCTTGCGCAGCCAAACATCATTGATTCAGATGATCGGACGTGCTGCGCGAAACGTCAATGGGCAAGTGGTGATGTATGCCGACAATCGCACAGCCGCAATGGACAAAGCAATTGGTGAAACGAGCAGGCGTCGTGAAAAACAAATCGCATACAACCTGGAACACGGGATTGATCCTCAGACCATCCGCAAGGCAGTGGGAGACATTTTGTCGATATTGCGGCCCAATGAAGCCAGCAAAGTTCCAAAGCTTGGAGACCGCAAAAATATGGAGCGTGACAAGGTTCTCAACGAACTGAAATCTTTGCCTCAACAAGAACTAGAAGCGCTAATTCTGACACTGGAAGAGGAAATGACGCTGGCAGCCTCGGAGATGCGTTTTGAATATGCCGCTCGTTTGCGTGATGAAGTGAAAGAATTGAAGCGCGAATTACGCGACGCAAAGTGATGACTTGTAGTCTGCTTCTTGATGTCTACTCCCCAAAAGCAAACTGCTGTTAAGCCAGCAAACAAAAAGCCAGCAAAAGTGCCGGCAAAAGCAAAAGCCAAAGTGAAATCTGCCGTCTTGAATGCAGGCCATATCTCGGTTCGTGGTGCTCGCGAACACAACCTCAAGAATGTCAGCGTAGATCTGCCTCGTGACCAACTTGTGGTGTTTACGGGTTTGTCGGGTTCGGGCAAATCCAGTTTGGCGTTTGACACCATTTATGCAGAGGGTCAAAGACGCTATGTCGAAAGTTTGAGCTCCTATGCTCGGCAGTTTCTTGGGCAAATGGACAAACCAGATGTTGACATCATCGAAGGTTTGTCGCCCGCGATTTCGATTGATCAGAAGTCTGGCTCACGAAACCCACGATCAACGGTGGGGACAATTACTGAGGTGTACGACTATTTGCGTTTGTTGTGGGCGCGAATTGGTGTGCAGCATTGCGCAAATGATGGAACGAAATTGCAACGCCAAACGCCCCAGCAGATTGTTGATCGCATTCTCGACCTTCCTGAAGGAACTCGGTTTCAAGTTCTTGCACCAGTTATTCGCGGGCGAAAAGGTGAGTACGAGACATTACTGACAGACTTATCAGCGCAGGGTTTTTCGCGAGCTCGTATTGATGGAGAGGTCGTGGAGATTGCGGAGTTTTTGAAGTCTGATCGGAAACTCGGGCGTTATGAAAACCACACGATCGAGATTGTGGTGGATCGTCTCGTGCGCAAGGCAGGCATACAGCGACGGCTGACAGACAGTCTTGAAACCGCATTGCGACTCGCGGATGGTGTGGCCGAAATCGACATGGATGGTGAAGTCATCACATTTAGCCAGCACCTTGGCTGTCCTAAATGTGGAGAGAGTTATGAAGAGCTTGCTCCACGTAATTTCTCATTCAACTCTCCATTTGGTGCATGCGAGACTTGTCTTGGTCTTGGCACACGGTACGAGGTTGATCCCGAGTTGGTCGTGCCAGATGCCGAGTTGGCAATTAATCAGGGTGCGATTGCTCCTTGGCGATCAGCGCACACTCAATATTTCACTCGCATGCTTGAAGCGGTTGCAGACGAGTTTGGTATTGACATGAATCGCAAATGGTCAAAATTGACCGACAAGCAAAAAGCGATAGTGATGAACGGTGCTGGTGATGCGCTGATGGTGAAGTACAAGAATCGATATGGCCGAGTTCGCGAATACTCAACGGCGTATGAAGGCGTGGTGCCCTGGATCAAGCGTCGTCACGAGTCTGCAGAAACCGATACACAGCGAGAGCAGTTTGAGAGTTACATGCGTGAGGTGCCTTGTAAGGCTTGCAAGGGAGCAAGGCTCAAACCTCAATCACTCGCAGTATTGGTCAATGGCGAGCACATCAGTGCGGTCTGCGATATGTCGATCGCCAAGTCGGCATCATTCTTATCAAAACTTGTGTTGGGTGATAGAGATCGAATGATTGCGGAGCGTGTGACTAAAGAGATCAATGCTCGGTTGAGTTTCCTACTGGATGTCGGTCTTGACTACTTGACTCTGTCACGTGCGGCAGGCACTCTTGCAGGTGGCGAGGCGCAACGAATTCGTTTGGCAAGCCAGATCGGTTCGGGTTTGGTGGGAACACTCTATGTATTGGACGAACCATCGATCGGTCTGCATCAACGCGATAATCACAAATTGATTGAGACTTTGATGCGATTGCGCGATCTTGGCAACACGGTGATTGTTGTTGAACACGATGAGGACACGATCAATGCAAGCGACTGGTTGGTCGACATTGGTCCGGGTGCTGGTGAGCACGGCGGAGAGGTTGTGTACAGCGGCCCGGTGCCAGGCGTGCATTCAGTGAAGGCATCGATTACTGGTCAGTACCTGAGCGGCAAGCGCTCCATTGCGGTTCCTCAAGATCGCCGGAGTACAGGAAAAGAATGGTTATCAATTAGGGGCGCTCGCCAACACAACCTCAAAAACTTGAGTGTCAAGATTCCACTTGGATGCTTTGTCGCAGTCACGGGAGTATCTGGAAGCGGCAAGAGCAGTTTGATTCGTGACATCTTGCTGCCTTCTTTGATGCAAAAGATTTACAAATCAAAAGATGCGCCGGGCAAGCACACCGCGGTCGATGGTATTCAGCATCTTGACAAAGTGATTGATATGGATCAGTCGCCGATTGGTCGTACTCCAAGATCGAACCCGGCTACTTACACAGGCGTGTTTGACGACATTCGCAAGTTGTTTAGCACGACACCTGAAGCGAAGGTTCGTGGTTACATGCCGGGTCGGTTCAGTTTCAACGTGCCAGGTGGACGATGTGAGGCTTGTTCCGGCGATGGAACCATCAAAATTGAGATGCACTTTTTGCCAGACGTGTATGTGCCGTGCGAGGTGTGTAAAGGCGCAAGGTACAACCGTGACACCCTCGACATCACATTTAAAGGCAAGAATATTTCGGATGTGTTGAACATGCCCATCTCTGAAGCCGTTGAGTTCTTTGCAAAGCAGCCACGCATTTCACGACACATGGAGACGCTCGTAGATGTGGGCCTTGGCTACGTACGACTTGGCCAATCTGCACCAACACTGTCTGGAGGCGAAGCACAACGTGTCAAGTTGGCTGCCGAACTTGCCAAGCGAAGCACGGGCCACACGATCTATTTGTTGGACGAACCAACTACGGGATTGCATTTCGAGGACGTACGCAGACTTCTGACCGTGTTGGCACGACTTGTCGATCAGGGCAACACTGTGCTTGTTATTGAACATAATCTCGACGTCATCAAAACCGCCGACTGGCTGATTGACCTCGGCCCTGAGGGCGGAGATGGTGGAGGACAACTTGTTGCAGAGGGCACTCCCGAGACCGTTGCAAAAGTTAAGGGAAGCTACACGGGCAAGTACTTGGCCCCCTTACTGAAATTGTCGAAGTAGCAGAGACGCAAAAGTACTGAGTTATGCAACGACCAGACGGAAGCATTCCGGTCACTCCGGGTTCGTATCAGTTTCGAGACGCACAAGGTCGCGTCATTTATGTAGGTAAAGCAATCAATTTGCGTTCTCGGGTCTCGAGCTATTTCGCTGACCCAGCAACTTTGCATCCGCGCACCGCGAGCATGATGAGTTTTGCCGACAAAGTGGAGTGGATTGAAGTACGAAATGAAGTTGAAGC
>ENA-ORFA01000221-ORFA01000221.1-marine-metagenome-genome-assembly--contig:-NODE-221-length-24729-cov-4.073300_pt1 | contig 24729 bp, 21 predicted proteins | sample MGYA00248621_ERZ508587 | MGnify/ENA primary metagenome ERZ508587 (study PRJEB26250, sample SAMN06266239) | marine metagenome | isolation source: Columbia River Estuary | place: USA:Columbia River Estuary... | reverse complement strand
CTTTTATTTTTTTAAGAGTTTATTCTCAATGTAATACTGAAAATAATCTTTTTAGAAAATTAGTATTAATAGGATTGGCCTGCTTAGTTTATTTGCAATCTATTATTAACTTGGGAGTTACATTGAATATACTTCCAAACAAAGGAATGACTTTTCCTTTCATAAGTTATGGAGGCTCATCTATGATTGGCTCTGGAATAATATTTGGAATATTACTTTGTTTTACTAAAAGAAAATTAACTTAATGAAAAAAATTTTAATTTGTACCGGTGGTACTGGTGGTCATATATTCCCAGCTATATCCCTTGCCGAATATCTAGAAAAAAAAAATTTTAATGTAGATTTTGTTACTGATTATAGAGCTAAAAAATTTATAAATAACATTAATTTAAAAAAAATTAATTTTATTAATATAAAAACACCAACAGGAAAAAAAGGGTTAGGATTAATTTATTCAATTTTTTTAATATTTATTTCATTTTTATATTCAATTTTTTTTCTTTTATTAAAGAAGCCACAGTTGATTATTGGTTCAGGGGGCTACGTTTCTTTTCCAATTTTATTAGCAGCGAGATTATTAAAAAAAAAGTTTGTTATTTACGAAACAAACTCCGTAGTCGGAAGGGTTAATAAATTTTTTTTAAATAGTTCGACAAAAATATTTACTGGATACCCATTAAAAAATTTAAATATTAGTAATGATAAAGTTACTTTTGTTGGTCAACTAATTAGAGAGCAAATTTATTTAGCAAAGGAAAATAATTATTTTAAAAAGGATGATAATTTTGATTTTACTTTGCTTATTATTGGCGGCAGCCAAGGTGCGGAAATTTTTAGCAAAACGTTACCGCAGTCGTTAAATAAATTATTTAATTTAAATAAAAAAATAAGAATTTTTCATCAAGTTGGAAATAAAGAACAAGAATTAAAAATAGATTTTTCTTATAAAAATAATCCTAATGTTACTATTTTTAATTTTGAACCAAATATTGAAAAATATATGATGCTATCAGATTTAGTTATTACAAGAGCTGGTTCTTCAACATTATCAGAGCTGGCTTATTTACAGATACCATTTATAGCGATCCCTTTTAAAGACTCTCTAGACAATCATCAATTTTATAATGCAGATTATTTTTTAAAAATGAATACTTGCTGGCTTATTGATCAACAAGATCTAAACAGCGAAAAATTATTTGATTTAGTCAAAGAATTGATGCTGAACAAGGAAAAGTTACTTGAAAAAAAGAGCAAATTAAAAGAATTAACTAAAACTGATGTTAATGAAATCTTTGAAAAAGAAATTAATAAAATTCTATCATGACTTTTAAAATTACGACTAATGACCAAGTTCATTTTATTGGTATAGGAGGAATAGGTATGAGCGGTATCGCCGAAATCATGCATAATATTGGATTTAAAGTTCAGGGTAGCGATCCATCAAGAAATAATAAAAATATAAAAAGATTACAAAAGCTTGGATTAAAAGTTTTTTTTAATCATGCAAAAAAAAATATAGGAAATTCAAAACTAGTCGTGTTTTCATCTGCAATTAGCAAAGACAATCCAGAGTTAAGAGAGGCAAAAAGAAAAAAAATACCAGTTATTCAGAGAGTAGAGATGCTTTCTGAGATTGTTAAGTTAAAAAAAAACATAGTTATTAGCGGAGCTCATGGAAAAACAACAATTACATCATTGATATCAACAATTTTGTCTAAAGCAAAATTAGATCCAATGATTATTAATGGTGGAATATTAAACTCAATTAATTCAAATGCATTGTTTGGAAAAGGAGATTGGGCGGTTGTTGAAGCAGATGAATCTGATGGCAGTTTTTTAAAAATACCCATTACTTATTCTGTAGTTAGTAATATTGATAAAGAGCATTTAGATTATTATAAAAATTTTAATAATTTATATAAGAGTTTTGAAACTTTTATAAATAAAACACCTTTAATTGGTAAATCATTTGTTTGTACTGATGATAAATTTTTAAAAAAGATTTTAAGAAAAAAGAATAAATCCAATATTATTACTTATGGTTTTGAAAATGGATCAGATCTCCACCCTTACAACGTAAAGAATTCAGGGAAGATGATGTTTTTTAACATATCTGTAAAACTTAATAACAAAGTTGAACATATTAAAAATATTGAATTAAATTTATTAGGGAAACATAATGTTCTTAATGCAACCGCTGCCATTGGTGTTGCTAAAAGCTTAGGTATTAAAAATAATACTATCAAAGCAACTTTAAAAAATTTTTTGGGAGTGCAAAGAAGACTAACTAAAATAACTAATTTTAGAGGAAGTGAAATTTACGATGATTATGCTCACCATCCAACAGAAATTATCTCAGTTTTAAATGCTATTAAATCTGGTTTTAAGGAAAAAAAAATCGTAACGGTATTTCAGCCCCATAGATACTCAAGAGTAGCCTCATTAAAAAAAGAATTCGCAAATGCATTTAAGGATAGTGATTTAGTTGTTTTATGTCCCATTTATGCAGCAAGTGAGAAACCAATAAAAAATATTAATCATTATGAATTGGCTAAGCTAATCAATAAGAATTCAAAAAAAGATGTTATATGTATTGAAAATCAATTTGATTTAGAAAGATTTATAAAACGTCATACTTATGGAAATGAAGTTATAGTTTGTATGGGGGCTGGAAGTATTAGTGGTTGGATTAGAGAAATCGCTGTTAATTTAAAAAATGAGCATTAATTTTTATTCAGAACTTAAAAAAAATCTACAAGGAGAGCTGAGAGAAAATTTTGATTTATCCAAATCTAATTGGCTTGGAATTGGAGGTAAAGCAAATTTTTTTTTTAAGCCAAAAGACTTAAAAGATTTACAAATATTTTTAAGAAATAACAATAAGCATTTTCCAATTATTGTGATTGGTTCTGGTTCAAATTTATTAATTAGAGATAAAGGATTTGATGGAGTGGTTATTAAATTTGGAAAAGATTTTGATTATATAAAAATTAATAACGATATTATAAATTGTGGACCTGCAACGCCAAAATCAATTTTAGCAGAATATGCGGCCAATAATAATTTAACTGGTTTTGAATTTCTATATTGTATTCCAGGAACGATTGCTGGTGGAGTAGTCATGAATTCAGGCTGTTATGGTAGCGATATATCAAAAGTGGTATTGAGCGTTACAGTCATCGATATGAATGGAGAAATTAAGATCATAAGTAACAAAGATATTAATTTTTCGTATCGACATAGTTCACTTACTAAAAATCAAATTATTACCAATATTGAAATGAAAGGATCTTTTCTTGAAAATCAAAAAATATTAGAAATTATGAAAAATTTAAAAAATAAAAAAGATACTGAACAACCACAGAAAATTAAAACAGGCGGTAGTACTTTTAAAAATCCAAAGAATTCAGATAAAAAAGCTTGGCAATTAATAAAAGAGTCTGGTTGCGCTGATTTAAGAGTTGGCAGAATTAAGCTATCCAATTTACATTGTAATTTTCTAGAGAATTTAGATAAAGCAAGCTCAGAGGATGCAGAAAATTTAATTGAAAAAATAAAAAAAGAAGTTTTTAAAAAGACCAATGTAAATTTAGAGCTAGAATTAGAAGTTGTAGGAAAAAAATGAATAAAGAAAAAGTTACAGTTTTAATGGGTGGAATTTCTGCCGAAAGAGATGTCAGCTTAGATAGCGGTAAAGCCTGTGCAAAAGCTCTTTCTGAAATTGGTTTTGATGTGACAAGTTTAGATGCAAAAGATGATTTTATTGAAAAGTTAATTAAGAATAAGCCCGATAAAGTTTTTAATGCTTTACATGGAAGATTCGGAGAAGATGGTTCTATCCAGGGATTGTTAGAACATTTAAAAATACCCTACACTCATTCTGGAATTTTATCTTCAGCAATTGCTATGGATAAATTAACATCAAAAAAAATTTTTAAAGAAGCCAACATTAGTTCGCCTGAGTATCTAGTAATTAAAACTGTGAAAGATTTTCAAAGTTCAAAAATTGGATACCCTTGTGTAGTTAAACCAAACAATGAAGGATCAAGTGTAGGTGTTTATATTTTTAATGAACCAAAGAAATCTGATGAGGACACAGTTGTCACTTTATTAAAAAAATATAGTTTTTTAATTCTAGAAAAATATATTCCAGGAAGAGAAATACAGGTTGCTGTGATGGGATCAAAAGCTTTAGGTGGAATAGAGATTGTGCCGACAAGATCCTTTTATGATTATGAAGCTAAATATTCAGCTAATGCTAAAACAAAACATATTATTCCTGTTAAAATAAATGAAGCTGACTATAAAAAGATTTTAGATATGGCTTTACAGGCACATAATATTTTAGGCTGCAGAGGAGTAACGAGGTCTGATTTTAGATATAATGAATCTGACAAAGTTAATAAAATTTATATTCTTGAGGTAAATACTCAGCCAGGTATGACAAGTTTATCTTTAGTTCCAGAGATTGCTAATTATTACGGAATTTCTTTTAATGAATTAGTTAAATGGATAATTAATGATGCTTCTATTAATAGATGATCAAAACAAAGAGATATATTTTTCTCGGTTTATTAATTCTTCTCACAACATTTAATCCAGAGCTACCTTTATTAAAGCTTGGTTTTTTTATTATTAAAACAGTTAATGTTTCTGATTCAAAAAATGCTGACCTAGAAAAAATTAAAAAACAATTTAACTTCTTGGTTAACACTAGTATTTTAAGTATTGACCATAAAAAAATGAACGAAGTAGTTTTACAAAATGAATGGATTCATTTTTTAAATATTAATAAAAAATTTCCATCAACAGTTAATGTGATGGTAGTTGAGCACGAGCCCTTTGTTTTTTGGAAAAAAGGCAATAATAATTTAATAATTACCAAAGAATTTACTTTAATAGAAAAATTTAATTCAAATAATTTTTCCAATCAAACTCAAGCAAAAGGCAATTTTGATATTGAAGATCTAAAAAGACTATATAAAGCGTTAAATAATAATAATTTTGATTTAGCCAACATTACTAGCTTTGAATTTACAAATTCTGAAAGATGGGATTTATTTTTAAAAGGTAATAAAAAAATTATGCTCGGCAGATATGATTATAATCAGCAGATTAACAATCTAAATAAAGTACTTATTCAGTCCAAAGATGAAAAATTTACATATATCGACTTAAGACTTAAGAACAAAATTTTTGTAAAATAGACAATGATTCAAAAAAATGAATTAATTGCATCTATAGACATTGGCTCCTCAAAAATTAAGTGTCTTATTGCAAAGTTAAAAAATAACAAAATTGAGATTTTAGGAAAATCAATTGTTGTATCTAAAGGTATTACAAAAGGCTTGGTTACGAATTTTCATGAAGCAAATTTAGTAGTACGCGAGTGTTTAGAAATTTCTGAAAAGCAAGCCGGCATTTCGTTAGAAAATATTATTGTAAATGCAGAATTTGAAAATATTTCTAGTAACTTATTAACAGAATATAAAAGTGTACATGGCGATCAAATCGAACATGAAAAAGATATTCAAGGTTTGATACATATTGCTGTAGATGAAATTGCTAAGAATAATAAAGATAATGCAATTATACACATATTTTCATCTAATTATAAAATTGATAAAAAAATTAATGTTGAAAATCCAGTTGGATTTAAAGCAAATATTTTTTCAGCTGACATTCATGCAGTTTTAGCGGAACACTCTTCTATTGATAATTTAAAAAATATTATCAATTCTTGCGAATTGTCAGTTGAGAATTATGCCTTTGGTGCCTATGCTTTAGGTTTATCTTTTTTAAACCAAAATGATTTAAACGAAGGAGCCATTTGCATTGATTTTGGGAAAGATAAGACAAGTTTCGCTATATTTGAAAATAACGCTCTTTCATATGTAGGTGTTATTCCCTACGGTTCAAATCAGGTTTCAAAAGACTTAGCTAAAGTTTTGGACATAAAAATAGAGATCGCCGAAAGAATTAAAGTTGAGAGCGGAGAATGTATATTAAATGAGAATACAAAAGATAAGATTGAATATTTACCAGTTCATTTATTCCCAGACGATGATTTTAGAAAAATATCAAAAACAATCGTTAATACTATTATTAATTCTAGAGTTGAAGAAATTTTACAGCTAATTTATAGAAAAATTAAAACCTACAATTCAATAGATATAAAAACTAAGAAAATTTATCTTTCCGGCAGAGGATCAAACTTAGTTGGTCTAACAAGTTTAATAAAAAAATACTTTTCACAAAGAACGGAGCTTGTTTTGCAAATAAAACAAGAAGATGAAAATTTAGTTAATAATTTATCTCAGGATTTTTTAGTTTGTTATGGAATGGTTAAGAACTATTTTTATGGATTTCCATCGGAAGCTTTGCCAATTAAATTTAAAAATACAGGCTTTTTTTCAAGACTTTTATCTATTTTTCAAAAGTAGAAATCGTAACAAAAGGTGATTAGCTATTGCTATAGATATTACTAAATATCTATTTCAGCAAAAACATGTATCAAAAAACATTAAAATCAAAAATTAATTTTAAAGGAGTTGGTCTTCATAGCGGAATAGTTGCTAATCTTGTAGTTAAGCCCTCAGCTCCTAATTCAGGAATAACCTTTGTTAGAGTCGATTACAAAGGAAAAGAAAAAATTATCCAGGCTCATATTAGTAACGCCCTGCCAGCAAAATTGTGTACAACTATTTCTAATAAGCAAGTTTCAATTTCAACTATTGAACATTTAATGTCTGCTTTATCAGGAATGAGCATTGATAACGCTATAGTAGAAGTGGATAGCCAAGAATTGCCAATACTAGATGGAAGTTCAAAAGAGTTTGCGGTTGCCATACAAGATGTCGGAACTACAGTACAAAGTTCAGAAAAAAAATATATTAAAATTTTAAAAAAAATTATTATTAAAGAAAAAGATAAAACCATTTCAATTGAACCAACAAATAAAAATAAATTAGAAATAGATTATGAAATTGATTTTCATGATCGTGTTATTAAAAGACAAAGTAAAAAAATAGATCTAGAGAAAAATGGGTTTATGGAAGTTCATGACTCTAGAACGTTTTGTTTGCAAAAAGATCTAGAAAATATATTTAAGATGGGACTTGCAAAAGGAGGTTCTTTAGAAAATGCAATTGTTGTTTCTGAAGATAAAGTTCTAAACCAAGATGGTTTGAGACATAAAGATGAATTTGTAAGACATAAAATTTTAGACTGTATAGGTGATTTATATTTAGCTGGATATTCACTTATTGGAAAAGTAAATTGTTATCAAGGCGGTCATGATATGACTCGTAAATTATTAGAAGCTTTAATAAAAAATAAAAATGCGTGGAATTTAACAACGCAAAAAACAAAAAATTTCTCTTCTGTTAGTTCTTATTCACCAAATCAACTTGTAGTGAATTTATAGTTTTAGTGGTAAAACTTAATTAAAAGAAATAATAAAAACTTTTAATTTTAATGCTCAGACCAAAAACAATATTTCATATTTTATTAATTTTTTTGTTTGTTCTAAGCTGTTCCTCTTCAAACGACAAACCTTTAGTCGCTCCTCCAAAAGAAAAAGTTAGTCTTCCTAAGTTATGGGGTTTTGCGATGGATGATTTTAACGAGGGTAAAGCAGAAGGCGCAATTGAAAAGTTTAAGATGGTGGAAAAAGATTATTCGTACACAGAATGGGCCCCAAAATCTTTATTAATGATGGCATATGTTTACTACGAAGCAAACCGTTGTGTAGATACACTTTCTGTACTTGAACGTTATGTAAAATTTTATCCGAATAATCCTGAAAGAGTTTATGTAGAGTATTTAAAAGGCGTTTGTTATTTTGAAGAAGTAAGTGAATTTTCTAAAGATCAAGAAAAAACTGTTAAAGCAATTACTCAATTTAAATCTTTAATAAATAGTTATCCAAATACCGAGTATGCAGACGATGCTAAATATAAATTAGATCTATTGAACGATTTAATGGCTGGAAAAGAAATGTATGTTGCAAGATATTATATGAATAAACAAAAATGGGCAGCAGCAATCAATAGATTAAAAATAATTGTAGATAAATATCAAACCACAATTTATATCGAAGAGGCTTTATATAGACTGGTTGAAATTTATCATAAATTAGGACTTGAAGAAGACGCTAGTAAAGCAGCAGCAATTTTAGGTTACAATTTTAATTCTAGCGAGTGGTATAAAAAAAGTTATTTATTAGTTTCAACAAATCAAACCACTTTACCTAAAAAAGATAAATCTCTTTTAGGTGGTTTTAAAAAAATACTTAATTAACTTTTAATGAAGTCTTTATCTTTAAAAGAGTACAAAGAAAAAATTACTTTAATTCAAAAATTAAATAAGGCCTATTATCATAACGACAAACCATTAGTCTCAGATGCTGAGTACGACAAAATTAAAAAAGATATTTTAGATTTCGAGAAAAAAAATCCTAAGATTGTAGATATAAATTCTCCATCAGAAAAAGTTGGTTTCGCTCCTTCAGAAAAATTTTCTAAAGTAAAACATCTTGTACCAATGTTATCTTTAGATAATGCTTTTACAAAAGATGACGTGGAAGATTTTTTAAAAAAAATCAGAAATTATCTAAATTTTCCAAAAGACACCCCTATAGAATTAACAGCAGAACCTAAGATCGATGGTATATCTGCGTCTTTAATTTACAAAAACAATAAGATTATTCGAGGACTTTCGCGAGGAGATGGTGAGTATGGAGAAGATATAACAGAAAATTTATTAACAATTAAAGATATTCCACAAATTCTTCATGGTGAGAACATAGATAGAGAATTTGAGATTAGAGGTGAAGTTTATATTGGAAAAAAAGATTTTGAAAAAATTAAAAATGACTTTGCAAACCCTAGAAATGCGGCAGGAGGTTCATTAAGACAAAAAGATTCAAAAAAAACTGCCTTAATACCATTAAAGTTTTTTGCTCATAGCATTGGTGATATTGATGAAAAAAAATTTAAAACACATATAAATTTTTTAAATTTTTGTAAAAAAATTGGTTTCAAAATAAATCCGCTTACAAAAACTTTCAGTTCAGCAGATGAACTAATTAAAAGTTATCTTCATGTTGAAGAAATAAGAGCATCATTAGATTACGATATTGACGGTATTGTTTATAAAGTTAACGACTTAACCTTACAAAAAAGACTTGGAAGTTTATCATCATCACCAAGATGGGCTATTGCTCATAAATTCTCATCTGAAAAAGCCACAACCGTTATTCGTAAAATTGAAATACAAGTTGGAAGAACAGGAGCTCTAACTCCAGTTGCAAAATTAGATCCAGTAAATGTGGGTGGCGTTCTAGTATCTAATGCAACATTACATAATGAAGATGAAATCATTAGAAAAGATATCAGATTAAACGATACAGTTATTATTCAAAGAGCAGGCGATGTTATTCCTCAGGTGGTTGAAGTTATTAAATCTAAAAGAGATAAAAATAGTAAAAAATTTACATTTCCAGACAAATGTCTTTGCGGTCGACCTGCAGTTAAAGATTATAACGAAACTTCAAAAAAATTAGATGTAGTTAAAAGATGTACAGACACAGGATTTAATTGTGAATTTATGGCAAGAGAAAAAATTAAACATTTTGTGTCAAAAGAAGCTCTTAATATAGATGGTTTTGGAAAAAAAATTGTTGAAGATTTCTGGTCTTTAAACTTTATTCGTTTGCCTCAAGATATTTTTACTTTTGATTATAAAAAAATAGAAAAATTAGAAGGCTGGGGTGAATTGTCAGTTAGTAATTTAAAGACAGCAATTGAGAAAAGCAAAGATATTAGCCTTGCAAAATTTATATATAGTCTTGGCATACGTCATATCGGTCAAGAAAATGCTAAAAATTTATCACGTTATTTTGTTTCAATGAAAAATTTTCTAAAACTTTGTAATCCAGATCTTTTAATGAATGAAATTAATAGTTTAGATGAAATCGATGGAATTGGAGAGACTCAAATTGAATCGTTAACATATTTTTTTAAAGATAAAAAAAATAATAAAGTCGTTTATGAATTAAGTAAGATTTTGAATATCCAAGACTTTATAGAAAAGAAAATTGATAGTTTTTTTTCAGGAAAGAATATTATGTTTACAGGAGGCTTTTCTACTATGAGCAGATCCGAAGCTAAATCTTTAGCAGAAACTTTAGGAGCAAAAATATTAAGTTCTGTTACTAAAAAATTAGATTATTTAGTTATTGGCTTATCTAAACCTACAAAAAATAAAGTTGATAAAGCTAAAGAATTCGGTGTTAAAATTATAGAAGAAAAAGAGTGGTTAAAGTTGTCAAGAAATAGCTGAACAAGCTTTGGTTAGCATTTTAAGTTCCACATTATTCATGAAAGGTTTTAATATATAAAAAATCTTTTGATGATAGGTATTAATCCAATTTATTTCATTTTTATTTAAAAACTTCTTGTTAATACAATCTTTATCAAATGGAACCATTGTGAGATTTATAAATTTTGAATGATTGTTATTAACCCTTTCACAATAAATTAAATTTTCAATTCTTATGCCGAAGTCATTTTCTTTGTAAAATCCAGGTTCATTTGACAGGATCATTCCTGGCAATATTTTGTGATTGTTAAATGGAGATAATCCTTGGGGTCCTTCATGTACATTTAAAAAATAACCAACCCCATGACCTGTGCCATGCGAATAGTTGTAACCGAGTTTTAATAAAGGAGCTCTTGCAACTTTATCTATATGTTTTCCAAGTGTAGTTTTTTTTAATTTATATGAGGCAACTGCAATATGTGCCCTAAGTACAGTTGAATAAATTTTTTTTTGAAAATTTGATACTTTACCAATAGCTATTGTACGAGTTACGTCCGTAGTTCCATAAAAATACTGACTACCGGAATCTAAAAGATATAAATTATTTCCTTTGATCTGTTTGTTAGTTTTGTGATTTGATCTGTAATGAACAATGGCACCATTTGATCCAAATCCTGAAATAGTATTAAAACTTGGATACAAATAATCTTTGTGCTGTTTTTTATATTTTTCTAACCTATTTTGGGCAGATATTTCAGTTATCTTTGTTTTTTTATAATTATTTTTTGACCAAAAAATAAATTTAGTTAAAGCAATCGCATCAAATAAATGAGCAATCCTAGTATTATTGATCTCTGTTTTGTTTTTAATAGATTTTAATAAGTAGATGGGGTCTTCAATATTAATAAGTTTGTTTGAAGAATGTATATTTTTTTCATAATAAAAACTGCACGTTTTTTTATCTATTAAAATATTAGATTTTTTAATTTTTCTCAAATAGTTAACAAAAGATTCTTCTTTAATAAAAATTACTTTTTTTCCAAAAAATTTCTTAATCTGGGGTGTGAGTTTTTTAATGTTTGTAAAAAATATAATTTTTCTATTTTTATTAAATAAAATTTTTCCATTGGTAAGTGGACTAGACGTCGCGTCAGACCCTCTTACATTTAATAACCATGAAATATTTTCAACAGATGTTGAAAGTAAATAATCAATATTTTTTAATTTAAGAAATTTACTTATTTTACTAATTTTATTTAAATAGTTTTCTCCATGGTATTTTTCTTCAAAAAGATAAAATTTATTATGATTAACCTTGGATTTATTTTTCCAAATTTTATCAATTAAATTAAAATTTATAGGTTTTAAGTTAATTGAATTTTTAGAGATAATATTTTTTAAGGAACTTAAAGTAAAAAGTTTTGGATCAAATCCTAAAGTAATTCTTTTATTAATATTTTTAAGAATATGATGAGGTTTAATTTTAGGAACTTCGCAAATTTTAAAATCTTTATTTACTTCATTTTTTGCTTGTAATGTATAACGACCATCAACAAATAAATAAGATTTATTTTTAAAAATTAATGCAAGTCCTGTTGAACCAGTAAACCCAGATATAAATTTTAATCTATCTTTATTTTCAGGAACATGCTCCCCAAAATATTCATCATTTTTTGGAATTAAATAAGCATCACAGGTTTCTTGATTTAAAATATTTCTTAGTTGATTAATTTTGTTCATTACTTTTTTTTATAAATTTATCAATTATCTTTTTTTCACCATATTTTTTAAAATTAATAATAACTTTATTATCTTCAATATGAATCACCTTCCCATTGCCAAAATCTTCATGATTTACACTTTCGCCAACTTTAAAAATTGTATTATTATTGCTGTAGCTAATTTTATTAAAATTAGTCTTATTCTGTTTTGCTTGTTTTAATCTTTCCCAGCCAGGACTTCTTGACGGTTTGTCGTAGTCAATCTCCTGATTAAAATCAAAATCATTTTTTTGGTATTCTGAAAAATGATTTTTCATATTGATATTATCTTTAGGAAGTTCATCAACAAAACGTGAAGGAAGTGTTGGCATCCAGTCTATGTCCCGATCTCTCTTGCCACCGTAAATTCTTCTATTATTTACAAAAGAGATAAATAATTTCTTTTTTGCTCTAGTAATTGCAACATAAGCAAGTCTCCTTTCCTCCTCAATTGCCTGGTGACCTTTTTCATCAATTGATTTTTGATGAGGAAACAATCCCTCTTCCCAACCAGGTAAAAAAACTACATCAAACTCAAGTCCTTTAGCGGCATGCATAGTCATTAAATTTATTTTTTCACCATCCCAATCTTGATCTATGGAGGTTTGTAATGAGATATTTTCAAGAAAATCTTGAAGGCTACTATAATTTTTCATTGATAATATTAATTCTTTTAAGTTTTCTAATTTGCTGTCAGCTTCCGGTGTCTTTTCAGTCATCAGCATTTGAGAGTAGCCAGATTCATCAAGGACTCTTTCCGTTAGTTCATAATGACTTATTTCTTTTGATAATTTTCTCCATAACTGAATATCAGTGATAATTTTTTTTAAGTTTAAAATAGTTTTACCAGTGGAGTTTTCTTGTTCGCAATACTTAAGTGATGCTTGTTCTAAATTAATACTTTTCTCTTTAGCGATTTTATGAATTTCTTTTAGAGTAGCATCTCCAATAGAGCGTTTTGGAGTATTGATAATCCTTTCAAAGGCAAGATCGTCATTTTCCTGATAAATAATTCTAATATAACAAATAGCATCTTTAATTTCTGCACGGTCGTAAAATTTTAATCCTCCAATAACTCTATAGGGTAGGTTAATTTTTATAAATCGATCCTCAAACTCTCTTGTTTGAAAAGCAGCTCTAACTAATATGGATATTTGATTGAGTGAATATTCTTTTGATAAATTCTTTTCAATTTCATCCGCCACTGCTACTGCTTCATCGTATCCGTTATTGTAGCAATTAACTTCTATCAAATCCCCTTTAGAATTTTCAGACCACAGTTTCTTGCCAAGTCTATCCTCGTTATTAGAAATTAAAGAGGAGGCAGTATCTAAAATATTTTGAGTTGATCTATAGTTTTGTTCTAGCTTAATAACTTTTGTATTAGCGTTTAGTTTATCAAAATTCAAAATATTTTTTACCTCAGCACCGCGCCAACTATAGATAGATTGATCGTCATCTCCAACGCAGCATAAATTATTATTTTTTTTCGATAATAAGTTTAGCCAAATATTTTGAATAAAGTTTGTGTCTTGATATTCGTCTACTAGAATATATTTAAAATTATTATGATATAATTCTAAAATTTCAGGCATAGTTTTAAATATTGTTACGCAATGTAAGATTAGATCTCCAAAATCCACACAGTTCATAATCCTCAATCTTTGCTGATAAATTCTATATATTTTTAATGCAGTATCTTTAATGTAGTTTTCATTATTTATTTTAACTTCACTTGGAATAAGACCTTTATTTTTCCAATCATCTATAAAAGCAGCAACTAATTTAGGTGGTATTTTTTTTATATCAATGTTTTCCGATTCAATTATATTTTTTATTAGTCTTAACTGATCAAGTGTATCTAAAATTGTAAAATTAGATTTTAAACCTACGGCTTCAGCATGGCGTCTTAAAATTTTATTACTAATTGAATGAAAAGTTCCAAGCCAAGGCAGAGAGGAAGATTGAGCACTAAGAATTTTTAATATTCTTTCTCTCATTTCATTTGCAGCTTTATTAGTAAAAGTTACACAAAGAATTTGACTGGCCCAACATTTTTGAGTTTCAATGAGATGAGCAACACGAGTTGTTAAAACTTTAGTTTTGCCAGATCCTGCTCCAGCCAAAATTAACAATGGTCCGTCAGTATGAATGACAGCTTCTTTTTGTTGATTATTGAGGTTTAATAAGTAATTTTGGCTAGTGGAATTCATAAAATCAAATAGATCAAGTAGTTAACATAATATATCAAAAATTAAATGATTCTTAGGAAATTAAAGTCTTTAAAGTTATTAATCACTTTAAACTCTTTTTATAATCATAAAGTTTATAGCCGAGCGATGGTTGCCTTTGCTGGTATATTTTTTATTATTTTTTTATCACCATTTTTTATAGATCTTGAACGATATAAACCTGAGATAGAAAATCAGATTCAGGAGAAATTTTTTATCAAGGTTAGGATTAATGAAAAGATTACTTATAAACCACTTATAAGGCCTCACATTGAATTATTTTCAGTAGATATTTTTGAAACTAACAAAAAAGAAGATGTTTATATTGGCAATATTTATAAAGTTAATCTTCGAATTAATATTTTTGATATAATTCTTAGAAAATTTAATATTACAGATGTTGAAGTTAATGATGGTATTATTGAAATAGAAAATAACTATTTTGATAATTTTTTTAAAAATGTAGATTCTATTAAAAGCCTTAAAGTGATTAAGGTTAACAATTTAGATTTAAAATATTCTTCAAATAAAAATTCTATTGAGATTAGTGATATTAATAGTGATATTATTTTTGACAATGGGAGTGTCAAAAGATTTGATTTGAAGGGAAATTTTTTTAACTTACCTTTTACAAGCAAGTTCCAAGGCGCAAAAAATAAAGATAAAAGTATTGGTAATTTATCTATACAGTCTAATGATCTAAAATTTTATTTTGATGCAGATTTGACTGATATTAATTTTTTAAAAAGTGAATTTTTAGGAAATGCAAAAATTAGATTTGTAAATTCTTTAAGCACAATTGGATTAAATAATTTAACTTTGCAGTTTAATTTTGATTTAAAAGATGAATATGTAGATTTAAAAAATATTTTAGTTAATTCTTTTGTATATAAAGGTGAAGGTTCTGCAAAAATTGATTTTAAACCAAGACTTTCATTAGTTAGTGAGTTTAATTTTATAGACGCAAATTTTAAAAAATTATCTAATGACAATCTTAAAAATTATTTAGTAAATAATAAATTATTTAATATTCATGAAGATTTCTATGGTGTCTTTAAATTAAATTTTAAAAATATGATTACTAATCATGATCTCTTTTCTGATGCTAACGCTATCATTGTCGTTGAGGGCGGTGATGTAAATATTAAAGAATTAAATTTAATTTCCAAATTTAATGATTTATTAAAAATAAATGGTCGCTTTATTACTCAGAATAGAGAAACAATATTTTTTTTTAATTCACAAATTGACCTCGTAAATATTAGAAATTTTTATAAAAACACTAATGGAGCAAGGGAAAAAATAGCTCTTTTACCAAATGCTAGTTTTTCTGGAAAAATGAAAGGAGATTTAAATATGAGAAAGGGAAGAGTGGTGGTGAATGAAATTATTGGAAATAGTAATAAAAAATTTAATAAAAATAATCTTAATATTGTTCAGGAAGAATTTAATCTACGTTTAAATAAAGATATTATGAATGTTTTAGACCCAAGAATTTATAGTTTCTTGTTCTAATTTGGATGAGTCATTTTTTTTGGATTAATTAATCGATCGTATTCTTTTTCATCAACTAATCCGCTTTTCAGAGCTTCTTCTTTTAAAGACGTTCCATTCTTGTGCGCTTTTTTCGCAATCATAGAAGCATTATCGTAACCGATTTTTGGAGCAAGAGCAGTTACTAGCATCAATGAACTATTTAATAGCTGAGAAATTCTTTTTGTATCTGCTTTAAGACCTTTTAGACAATATTTTACAAAACATTCAATAGAGTCAGATAATAATTCAATTGATTGAATCATGCTGTGACCAATCACTGGTTTAAAAACATTTAATTCAAAATGTCCGTTTGATGCAGCAATAGTAATTGTTGTGTGGTTACCAATGACTCTTGTGCAAACCATAGTTACAGCTTCACACTGTGTTGGATTTACTTTGCCAGGCATAATTGATGAACCTGGCTCATTTTCTGGAAGAATAAGCTCAGCATAACCAGCTCTCGGACCTGACCCAAGAAATCTTATATCGTTTGAAATTTTCATCATAGCAACAGCAAGAGTATTAAATGCACCAGACAAATTAACTATTGGTTCATGACTTGCAAGTGCTTCAAATTTATTTGGAGCAGTTCTAAATGGTAGTTTAGTAATTTTTTTAATCTCTAATGCAATTTTTTTATCAAAGCCCTTTTTAGTATTAATACCGGTACCAACAGCTGTTCCTCCTTGAGCTAAAAAATACATTTCCTTTAAAGCTATCTCTATACGTTTAATGCAATTTTTGATTTGCATGTGATAGCCAGAAAACTGCTGCCCTAAAGTTAGTGGAGTTGCATCTTGAAGGTGCGTTCTCCCAATTTTAACTATATTTTTAAATTTAGTTACTTTTACAGATAATTCTTTTTCCAATAATTTTAAAGAAGGAAGAAGTCTTTCTTTTACATCAATAGCAACAGCTATGTGAATAGCGCTTGGATAAGTATCATTTGTAGATTGGGATTTATTTACATGATCATTTGGATGAACGGGTTTTTTTGATCCTATTTTTCCACCTAAAATTTCAATTGCTCGATTAGAAATAACCTCATTAACATTCATATTAGTTTGAGTTCCAGAACCTGTTTGCCAAACTTTAAGTGGAAAATGATTGTCAAATTTTCCTTTAATTACCTCATCAGAGGCCTTGATAATTGCTTGAGAAATTTTTTTATCTAATGATTTGAATTTAAAATTAACGATAGCAGCGGCTTTTTTAACAATGGCTATAGCTCTTATAATCTCTAGTGGGACTAATATTTTTCCAATTTTAAAGTATTTTAATGAACGTTCTGTTTGAGCTCCCCAATATTTATCTCCTGGAACTTTGATTTTACCAAAACTGTCAGATTCAATTCTTGATGCCATATCAGTATTATCTTATATCACTATTGATAATTTTTAATAGTTGCTAATCAAGTAAAATTTATGAATGTTGTAATTATAGGAGCTACTTTCGGCATAGGTTATGAACTTGGCAAAAAATACTTAGATCAGTGTGATAATTTAATTTTATTAGGAAGAACTCAAGAAAAATTACAAAATTTAAAATTAGAATTCAATTCAAAAAGAACAAAAATATCAACATTTTCTTTAGACGTTACAGATAAAGTAAATTCTCAGAAAATTATTAATGAAATTATAAAAGAATTTAAAACTATTGATCTAGCTGTTTATTGCTCTGGTTATTATGAACCGCATGATACTTTTGATATTAGGTTAGATTTATTTGAAAAAACTTTTGCAGTTAATTTTTTCGGTATGATTAATTGTTTTTCAATTTTATTGCCTCATTTTAAGTTACAAAAATTTGGTCATCTTGCAGCCATTAGTTCACTCGCAGGACTTGGAGGATTACCAAACTCGTCATCTTATGGACCCTCAAAAGCCGCTATGATTAATTATTTTGAGTCTATTAAAATTGATTGTGATAAAAATAATATTTCTTTAAGTATTATTAATCCTGGTTTTGTTAAATCAAGACTAACAGAAAAAAATACATTTGATATGCCATTTATTATGGAAGCAGATAAAGCTGCTGAAATTATTTTTGAAGGACTATTAAGTAAAAAATATGACATTACTTTTCCAATACAGATGAAAATTATTTTTAAAATTCTACAAATTTTACCAAGACCAATTTATTTTTTTTTAGTGAGAATTTTAACTAAGAATATTTAAATGTTTTTTGAAAAACATGTTTTTTGTTGCATTAATAAAAGGCCCGACTCTAATCCAAAAGGTTGTTGTAGTTTAAAAAATTCAGAAAAATTACAAACTGAATTAAAGATAAAGATAAAAGACTTAAAACTTAATAAAAAAATTAGAATTAATAAATCTGGATGTTTAGATAGGTGTGAATCTGGACCAGTAATGGTCATTTACCCAGAGGGTATTTGGTACTCTTTTAAAAACTCAGAAGATATTGATGAGATTTTAAATTCTCATTTATTGAATAATAAGATTGTTGAAAGATTAAAAATATAATTTTTATTTTAACGCGGCTAAGATATCTTTTTTTAGATCAGAAACTGTTTCTAAACCAATAGAAAGTCTTATTAAATTTTCAGTAATGCCAAGGGATAATCTTTCATTTTCAGATAAAATACGATGAGTTGTTGTAGTTGGGTGAGTTACAATAGATTTTGTATCACCTAAATTGTTAGAAATATCAAATATTTTTAATTTATTAATAAATTTAAAAGCATCTTTCTTTTTTCCTTTAATTTTAAAACTTAAAATTGTTCCACCAAGAGTTTGCTGCTTTTTAGCAAGCGAGTATTGAGAAAAATTTCTTAAAAATGGATAAAATACTTCTTCAATTTTAGAATGCTTATCTAAAAGTTGAGCAATTTCTAAAGCAATATTAGACTGTGCTTCTACTCTAATTTTAATAGTTTCTAAACCTTTTAGCAAAACCCAAGCATTAAACGGACTAATAGCAGGACCCGTGTGTCTTAAGAAAGGTTTTAAAACATCTTCTTTAAATTTTTTTGAAGATAATATTGCTCCACCTAAAACTCGTCCTTGTCCGTCAATATGTTTTGTGCCAGAATAAACAATAATATCTGCTCCTAATAAAACTGGTTTTTGTAAAACAGGGCTTGCAAAAATATTATCAACAACAGTTCTAATTTTATGTTTTTTTGCGATATTACAAACTGCTTTAATATCAATTAATTCTAAGAGTGGATTTGAAGGAGTTTCAAAGAAAAAAATCTTTGTATTTTTTTTAATAGCTTCTCTCCATTCATTTATATTTTTTCCATCTATAAATGTTACTTCAATCCCATATCTAGGCAAAATATTTTTGACAATCTCTTTGCAAGATCCAAATAAAGCAGAAGATGAAACCAAATGATCTCCCGCTTTTAATTGACACATTAATGAAAAGAAAACAGCAGCCATTCCACTTGCTGTTGCAAAACAATCCTCAGAACCATCTAGAAGTGCTAATCTTTTTTCAAATGTTTCAACAGTAGGATTTGAGTATCGAGTATACTGAAAGCCTTTCTTGCTACCTTTAAAGATAGCTTCAGCTTGCTCAGCACTATCGTAAACAAACCCTGATGTTAGAAATAACGCTTCTGAAGTTTCGTTAAACTGACTTCTATTTAATCCTCCTCGAATTAAATTAGTGTTAGTTCCAAGTTTTGTTTTTTTCATTTCTCAGTTCTTAATTCCTTTGCCGCTTGCACCATAGTTTCAAGTGCAGCTATTGTTTCAGGCCAGCCTCTAGTTTTAAGTCCACAATCTGGATTCACCCAAATTCTTTTCTTATCAATTAACTTAGAAGCTTTTTGAATAAGTTCTTTCATTTCATTTTTATTAGGAACTCTAGGAGAATGAATGTCATAGACACCAGGTCCCACTTCGTTTGGATATTTGAATTTTTCAAATGTTTTTAATAATTCCATTCTAGATCTTGATGTTTCTATGGAGATAACGTCAGCATCTAAAGCAGCAATTGCATCAATAATATCCTCAAATTCAGCGTAACACATATGCGTGTGAATTTGAGTTTCATCTTTTGCTACAGCAGCAGAAATTTGGAAAGCTTTAACAGCCCAATCTAAATATTGTTTCCAATCACTTTTCTTTAGAGGCAAACCTTCTCTCAAAGCAGGTTCGTCAATCTGAATCATTTTAATACTATTGTTTTCAAGATCTTCAACTTCATCTCTTATTGCAAAAGCAATTTGTAATGCAGTATCTTTTCTTGGTTGGTCATCTCTAACAAAAGACCATTGTAAAATCGTTATTGGGCCCGTTAACATTCCTTTAACGATTTTCTTTGTTTGTTGTTGTGCAAATTTTGACCATTGTACAGTCATAGATTGTGGACGAGAAACATCGCCAAATATAATTGGAGGTTTTACACATCGCGATCCATAACTTTGTACCCAGCCACTAGATGTAAATGTAAATCCTTTAAGCTGTTCACCAAAGTATTCAACCATGTCATTTCTTTCAAACTCACCATGAACAATAACGTCGATATCTATTTGCTCTTGTTTTTTAATAGCATCGATTGTTTTTACTTTTAGAAAATCCTCATATTCTTTTAAGCTTAATTCATTTTTCTTAAATTTAGCTCTGGCATTTCTTACATCAGATGTTTGAGGAAAAGATCCAATAGTTGTCGTTGGATATAAAGGTAATTTAAATACCTTCGTTTGTATTTCAGATCTTTTAACAAAGTTAGATTTTCTATTTAAAATCTGCGTTGTAATATTTTTGGCTCTTTGTTTAACTTTATCATCATGAATTAACTCAGATGTTGCTCTGCTAGTGATATCTTTTTTATTTTCATCTAAGTAATTTTTGATTTCATTGTTACCTTTATTTAATGAAATTTTAATATGATTAAGTTCAATAAGTTTTTGTTTAGAAAATGATAACCACTTTCTAATTTTTTCAGGAACTTTAGTCTCTAAACCTAAATCATAAGGAGTATGCAGTAATGGACAAGAAGATGAGACCCATAAGTTTTTTATATTTTTTGAATACTCTGTTACTTGTTCAATTTTTTTATTAACATCAGATTTCCAAATATTTCTTCCATCAATAATTCCAATAGAAATTGTTTTATTAGTATTCTTTAAAGAATTCATATTTGAAATATTTCCACGTATTAAATCAAAATGAACACCATCTACATCACTTTCTAAAATTTCTTTTTCAACTTCAGCATCCAACTTTTCAAAGTAAGTTGTTAAGATAATTTTAGATGAACCTGCAAATTTCTTTAATTGATTTAAAGTTTTTTTGATTAGTTTAGTAAAATCAGCATTCTGATTTTTTACTAAAATAGGCTCATCAATTTGGATCCATTCAGCCCCTTTCTTATTTAAACCAGATAAAATTTCAGCATAAACTGGAAGTAAATTATCTAATAAATCAAAGCTTTTAAAAGATTCATCCGTAGTCTTTCCAAGACTTAAAAAAGTCAGAGGCCCCAGAATAATTGGCTTGGTATTAAAGCCTAATTTTTTTGCCTCATCAAATTCATCAAACGGTTTATTTGAACTTAATTTGAATTTTTGATTTTTTGAAAATTCTGGCACTAAGTAATGATAGTTAGTGTCAAACCATTTTGTCATTTCAAGCGCTGGAACATCTAAATCTTTTGTTTGAGAGCCGCGTGCCATTGCAAAATAAGTTTTAAAAGAAACTTTATCGTCTTTATGTTTGTATCTTTCAGGAATTGAGCCAACCAAACAAATAGTATCTAGAACTTGATCATAAAAAGAAAAATCATTTGAGCAAATAAAATCTACACCATTATCTTTTTGTGTTTGCCAATTATTTTTTTTTAATTCACTGGCACATTTTAATAAATCAGCCTCAGAAATTTCAGATTTCCAATATTTTTCTAAAGCATTCTTCAATTCTCTTTTTGGACCTATTCTTGGGTAACCAATACAATTTACTTTTATCATTATGCGTATAACTCCTTCTGTTGTTTATTTTGGGTTGCTATTTTATCGCCGATAAGCCTTTTACATACTGCGTAGCTAAGTTCATATTTATTAAGGGTATAAAAATGAAATTCATCAACTCCCTCAGCGTGTAATTTTTTGACTAAATCACATGCAATACTTGCACCAACAATCTTTTGAATTTCACTATCAGTTTCAAGGCCTGCAAATTCTTTTTCAATCCAATTAGGAATTGTTGTTCCACATTTTGAGCTAAAATTTTTCACTTTTTCAAAATTATCTATGGGCAAAATACCTGGTATGATTGGAATTTTAATCCCAAGAGATACTGCTCTATCTCTAAATTTTAAAAATTTTTCATAATTAAAAAAAAACTGCGTAATTATTTTATCTGCCCCTTGATCAACTTTATTTTTTAAATTCTCAAGATCTTTAATCTCATTTTCAGACTCTGGATGTTTTTCAGGATATCCAGCTATTGCAATTTCAAAGTTACCTAATTTTTTTAGACCTTTAACCATATCAGCGGCATTAATATATCCCTCTTTATGTGGCACATATTTTGAGTTTTTAGTTCTGACGTCACCACGTAGTGCAACAATTTTATTTATTCCATTTTTTAACCAACTAAGGGCAACTGAGTTAACTTCATCCTTACTCATATCAACACAAGTAAGGTGTCCAGCTGCTGGAATAGTGGATTTATTTTTTATTTTTTTAACTAAAAAATCGCTTTTATCGCGTTCTCCACCTCCTGCACCGAAGGTTACTGAGAAAAATTTAGGAGAAAATTGTTCTAACTTTTTTAAACTTAGCCATAAATTGTTATGACCTGTTTCATCCTTAGCAGGAAAGAATTCGAAACTAATACTTAAATCTTTGTTCATAATTTATTTTACAACAAAGGTTTTTGGAAATTTTTTCTAAAAACCACCAGATAAAGCGGCGGTTATAAATGCCTCGCTTTAGCTGGATTTATATAGCGCCCGCAATTTGAAATAACTCGGCGCTGTGAATTAAATAACTTTATTAAGATAATTAGTCAATATAGATCTAGATTTATCAATGATACCAAACAATTATTTACTATTTGTTCAATTAATAACCATACTTTTTATTACTCCTGGGCCACAAAGAATTCTAATTATTACTAATTCTATGAACTATGGTTTTCCAAAAAGTTTATGGACAGGTTTAGGAGATGTTTCTGCCAATGCAATTCAAATGATCTGCGCAACATTTGTTGTTTATTCGCTAATGAAGCCAAATCCGCAAATTTTAGATATTTTTAAATGGATTGGAGGATTATATTTAATTTATTTAGCAATAAAGTTTTTAGTAAGAAAAACTAGCCTTACAATAGACAAAACATTTGGTACTCGATCAGCATTCGATTTATTTAAAGATGGATTTATTTCTGCTTTGTTTAGTCCGGGCGCTATAGTTTTTTTTTTAGTTATGTTTCCTACTTTTTTAGATCCTAATAATAATTTTATAATCCATTTTACTATTTTAATGACAACACATGTATTTTTGGATTTTTTCTTTTTGACAATTTATGCAGGCATTTCAAGTAGAATTGCAATTTTTCTTAAAAATTATCCAAATTTAATAAGCAGAATGTCCGGATGCGTTTTATTATTTTTAGCCTATAGAATTTTGAGCACTAAAATTAATGTATGAACAAAACATTTAATCAGCATTTTAGACAAGGATGTATTGTTGGAATGGGAATTCCAGGAATTAGTTTAGCAGCAAGTTTTTTTGCTTTAGGTGCTCTTTTTAAAAATACAGGACTAAATGCTACGCAAAGTTTTCTTTCAACTTTAATTAGTTTTGCTTTGCCAGGGCAGGTAGTAATGGCTGAGACGCTTATCGTTCAAGGAACTTTTTTAAATATTTTCCTCTCTGTGTATTTAACTAATGCAAGATTATATCCGATGACTATAAATTTAATTCCAGTTATTAAAGAGCAAAATAGACCAAAATGGCATTACTATATCGTTGCGCATTTTATAGCAGTCACAAGCTGGGTTTATATGCTCAACAATTATAAAACAGTTGAAAAAGAAAACCGTTTTAGTTTTTTTTTAGGTCTTAGTGCAACACTTTGGATTATGTCGACTATTACAACGGTTATTGGTTTTTATACCGCTGGAATTATTAGTAAAAATATTTTTATAGCAATTATTTATTTAAACCCGATTTATTTTATGTGTATGATTGTTGCTGGATTAAATAAAAATTACATTATTTTAACAGTTATTTTATCAGTAATTTTATCTCCTCTGTTATTTTTGGTAACACCAAGTTGGTCTGTATTAATCGCTGGATTAATTGCAGGAATAACTTCTTATTTAATTTTTATAAGGTAAAATATGACAGCAAATTATATTTATATAGCAATCCTAATCTCAGCTGCAGCAACTTATCTGTCTAGGTTTTTAGGAGTATTATCTGCAAAATATGTAAATGAAGAGGGCAAATTATTTAAATTTGTTTCTTGTATTTCTTATGGAATTTTAAGCGCATTAATAGCTAGAATTTTTATTCATCCAGTTGGAGCTTTAGAACAAACATCAACATTTATAAGAATTTTTGTGGCAGGACTTACTATTGTTGTTCTTTTTCTTTCAAAAAAGAATGTTTTGTTGTCCTCTTTTTTTGGAATTATCTTATTTGGAATTTTAAATTTTTACATTCATTAAAATGAAAAAAATATTAATTTTATTTTTTATTATTTTTTTTACATCAGTTTCTTACTCGCAAGATAAAAAGTATGCATATTTTGCAGGAGGTTGTTTTTGGTGCATGGAGGCTGCCTTTGAAAAAATTGATGGGGTTACCGATGTCGTTTCCGGATATAGCGGTGGAACGAAAGAAAATCCCACATATGAAGAAGTTTTAAAAGGTAGAACAGGGCATATTGAAACTGTTAAAA
>ENA-ORFA01000218-ORFA01000218.1-marine-metagenome-genome-assembly--contig:-NODE-218-length-24804-cov-4.482469_pt1 | contig 24804 bp, 28 predicted proteins | sample MGYA00248621_ERZ508587 | MGnify/ENA primary metagenome ERZ508587 (study PRJEB26250, sample SAMN06266239) | marine metagenome | isolation source: Columbia River Estuary | place: USA:Columbia River Estuary... | reverse complement strand
GACCAGTGATCTGGGAAAACCTTTTGAAGATTCTTCTTCATCCATGCAGCAGCACCTGTTCGCTCATCAACGTAATTAGCGACCTGCCCTAAACGATGTTCAGTTGTCATGAAGAGATACGCCCCCAAAAGCTAGGTCCGACTGGTTCATAGAATGGATCGCGGGCGACAAGGTAACCCTCGGCATCCACTGTGATATTTAACTGCGGAAGTGGTCGGGCCGCAGGTCCAAAAATGACCTTTGCAGCGCGAGTCACATCAAAGGTTGATTGGTGACAAGGGCAGAGCAGATGCTTAGTTGTTTGCTCGTACAGAGCCACGGCGCAACCCATGTGAGAGCAGATCTTTGAGAATGCGATGATGCCTTCATGGGTCCAGCTCAGACGTTCGGCATCTAAATTGAATTCATCAGGACGCAAACGAATAAGTAGAACTGCATCCTTGGCGATGTCGTTAAGTTTTCTATGCTCAGGATCATCAGATTCTGGAAGGACTTGAGCCACAGCGCCTACTTCAAGATCGGAGGCGCGAATTCTGCGATCACCTGGGTCTGTAACTAGGTAGGTTCCCTTTTTCCATGAAGTTTTCTTCAAGTCATCTTCTGGCAAAGGCCCTAGATCTCTGAAGAGCAATAGCGGAGAAATCGCAGATAAACCTACAGCTGCGCCAAGTGTGCGCTTAATCAAAGAACGTCGGCCTAAGCCAGTTGCAGCTGCGCCTTCCTTAACGGTGTCAACAAATTCTTTGCGATCTGAATCAGGGGAGCGGAACTCGTGACGATGTGCGATTACTTCTTGATCGGGCATCAAAGTTTTCGCCCAATGAATTGCTCCCATTCCGATGAAGAACAATGAGATCGCCATTCCAAGACCAAGACCTAGTTGATGGGCATTTTGATCGCCCATAACTGGAACAAAAACAAAAACATCATCAGGAATAAAAAACGAAGCGATCATAAGAACGGTACCGAGAGCGGAAATCATAAACATTGCTGCAACTTGTCGCTCTGCGCGTCGTGCCGCTACCGGATCATGATCAGCCTTGCGGTGCACATGTGCTGGAAGACCTGGATCTTTTATCGCTTCAATCTCATTAGACATAGTGTTATCTCGCCTTCATTGCTAGCCACACAGCAACACCGATAAGAATTCCAAGACCAAAAGTCCAGGCAAGTAAACCTTCAGTTACCGGACCTACGCGACCTAGCGATGCTCCGCCAAGGTTTGGTTCAGATTCAGCGTGCTTGATCCACTTAATGATGTCCATTTTTTCTTTAGGTGTAATTGTCTTATCGCTAAACACTGGCATTGCTTGAGGACCAGTGATCATTGCTTCGTAAATGTGCTTTGGTTCTACGCCCATCAATGTTGGTGCGTACTTACCTTGTGTTAATGCTCCACCTTGACCGGCAAAGTTGTGACACATTGCGCAGTTGTTGCGGAAAAGCTCGCCACCTTCTGCGGTGCTTCCGTCACGTTCATAATTCAATTGCGCTTCAGTTGGAATTTCAGGACCAGGTGCTAGCGATGCCACATATGCAGCTAATGCCGCGGTTTCTTCAGGTGTATACAGCGGCTCTTTTCGCATAGCCTGCGTGCTCATATCTGCCATAGGCATACGACCAGTACCCACTTGGAAGTCAACAGATGCAGCGCCAACTCCAACTAGCGATGGAGCAATCACGCCACCTTCAGAGTTCAGCCCGTGACATGAAGAGCAGCCCTTCAAAAAGATTTGTCGACCTTCTTCGATAAGTGCAGAACGATCAGCTGTTGTTGTTTGCGCAGTTGTATTGGCACTCGCAACGCTAAAGGTTGTTCCTATTGCAAGCAGTGCAAAAATCAACAATGCCGGACCAGCCGCCTTGTGGCGACGGTAGCGAGATAGACGCTTCACTTATATTCCTTACTACTTAATCAGGTAAATCGCAGCAAATAGCGCGATCCAAACGACGTCAACAAAGTGCCAGTAATACGAAACAACAATTGCAGTTGTTGCTTGTTGGTGTGTAAAGCGACGAGCCTTCGATACACGGACCATCACAATGAGGAAAGCGATTAAACCGCCCGTTACGTGTAAACCATGGAAACCTGTTGTTATATAAAAGACAGAGCTATAAGCATTTGTAGAAAGCGCTAAACCTTCTGATACCAACAATGCATACTCGTACACCTGACCGGCAATGAAGAAAGAGCCCATCAAGAAAGTGGTGGCAAACCATTCGCGCATTCCCCACTTGTTGATCTGAAGCAACGTTCCGGTTCGACGATTTTGAAAACGCTCGGCTGCAAATACACCGAACTGACACGTCACCGACGAGAGAACCAGAACTGTTGTGTTAACTGCGGCAAAAGGAATGCTCAGAAGTTCGGTTGACTCTGCCCAAATTGCAGGACCCTGAACTGCGCGGATCGTGAAGTACATTGCAAAAAGCGCTGCGAAAAACATTAACTCACTGGAAAGCCAGACAATCGTTCCGACCGCCACTGCATTAGGACGGGAGATCTTGTGGTGTGACACGGCGCTTGACATAGAGGTGATTATTCCCGAAAACATGCTCGGCGTCTGCCTGGGGAGCGCTCAGAACCCCTCGTTTTTGCTCCCAAATAGGTGAAACGGATCACCTCAAAAACGGTGCTCCTGGGAACGGGCGGTGGGAGGAAGCTGCGCGGTTTTTCATTAGAATAACGACATGGCCGAGACCAAAAAACAGATCATTGTCTACTCCGATGACTCTTCAGTTCGATCCTCGATCGCCTCGGCGTTAGGTATTCGAGTTGCCAAAGATTTACCAGAACATGAAATCCACGAATTTGCGACAGGCTCTGCCCTTCGCGCTTATGTCGATGCCAAAAATCTTGCAGGTGGTTTCCGAGCAGATCTTTTCATTTTGGATGGCGAAACAGCCCAAGAAGGTGGAATGGGAATGGCTCGGCAGCTAAAGGATGAGGTTTTCAATTGCCCACCAATCATCGTGATTACAGGACGCAAGGAAGATAAGTGGCTTGCTGCTTGGTCACTCGCAGAAGCATCTGTAGTTCACCCAATTGACCCCTTCACCATGGCTAAGACCGTCGCGGAATTGTTACGCGGCACCGCAGTCGTTTCTGCTTAACTTTTCTCATGAGCCAATTGCTGTGGGATGAAAACATAGCGATTGTTGATTCAGGTTTAGATCTAGAGGTTGATCGCGTTCAGTGGTGCATGAATGAAATTTTAAATGGCGCAGCGGATAATTCGACAATAAAAAGATTCCTGGTTGCCCTTAAAAACAAAGGGGAGAGCCCAGAAGAAGTCGGGGCATTAGTTGCTCAGATGTATCAACATTGTGCACCGATTTCTATTGCAGAACGCGCCGTTGACACAGTTGGAACAGGTGGCGATGGCGCACACACCATCAACATCTCTACCACCTCAGCAATAATTGCAGCTGCAGCAGGTGCGAAAGTGATTAAGCACGGTAACCGTGCTGCCTCTTCAAAATCGGGATCAGCGGATTTGTTGGAAAATTTAGGTATCAATATCAATCTGAATGGGCCAGCGGTCGAAGAGAGTTTTGCGACTTTGGGGATAGGTTTTTGTTTCGCTCCACTTTTTCATCCTGCGATGAAGCATGCCGCTACTGCAAGAAAAGAGCTGGGCGTACCAACTGTTTTCAACATTTTGGGTCCTTTAGCAAATCCAGCAAAACCAAAGGCTGCGGCAATTGGTGTTGCAAACGACCGGATGCATCTAGTGATGGCCCAAGTTTTAGGTGCTCGTGGGGTTGATGGCTTTGTATTTCGAGGCGATGACGGTCTTGATGAAATAACTCTTGCAACAAGTACATCGGTTCTGAGTATTGGTACAGATGAAATCACGAGCGGTCTTATTGAGCCACAAGAATTTGGAATTTCATTGGCTCCCGTTTCGGCTCTTGTGGGAGGCGATGGCGCTGAAAATGCCCGAATCACAAAAGCTATTTTCTCGGGCGAAAAGGGAGCTCACCGCGATGCCTGTGTACTCAATGCAGCAGCTGCAATTGCAGCTTATGAGGGTAGAACTGAACTTTCTTTGCATGAGCGAATTGCAACGGGTGTAGATGCGGCGATTTCAGCAATTGATTCCGGGGCGGCTCAAGATTTAGTGAACAACTGGGCGGCCCTTACTCAGAAATTGGGCGCTTAACTCTTTTCTTTCGTGAAGGAAAATTTCGCATCTGTTCAAAACTGTGAACATCAAAACCGGCAAGACGTTCTATGAGTCCATGGAGCACATCAACAGTTGCCATTGCATCATCTAGGGCTCGGTGATTAGGTGATGTTGTTGCGCCAAAGAAATCAGCCAAGGTAGATAGCTTGCAGTTAATCACTTCATCTCGATCAAGCACCGCTCTTGCAAGTCGTGCCGTATCCACAGTCAAATAATCTGGCCAATCTATTTCATGAGCTTTTGCTGCGGCCTTCAAAAAACTTAAATCAAAGGGAGAGTTGTGGGCAACGACAACGGTTTCATCAGCGCTGCCAAGAAAATCAAACAATGTTGGCAGGATTTCATCAATGAAAGGGGCTGAAATCAACATCTCATCTGAAATTCCAGTCAGTTGTGTAATGAAAACCGGCAAGGAATGACCAGGATCTACAAAGCTTTGAAAAGTTCCTAGAACTTGGCCACCTTTTACTTTAACAACACCGATCTCGGTGATTCCTGCCCCTAATCGAGGAGAGCCACCAGATGTTTCAAGATCTAGAACCGCAAAAGTTGTTTCAACGAGAGTTCGCTCTTCAACCTTTGGCATGTAATGAATCGTATGTCATTGATCTGACAAAGATTAAGTCGTACTCTTTAACTATGGCAGTTCAGGGAGCACCAGAAGGTTGGATGCAGGATTGGGCCGCTTTAGGCTCAGGTAAAAATGCACATATAGGTGTGTTGTTGGTTCATGGATTTACTGGATCGCCCGCATCAATGCGCCCTTGGGGAGAGTTCCTTCATTCGAAGGGGTACACAGTCCGAGTTCCATTATTGCCGGGACATGGAACACAACCAGAAGATTTAAACAAAGTTAAATGGCAAGAGTGGCCAGCAAAAGTTGAATTCGAATTAAGCGAGCTCCGTAAAACCTGTGATGTGATCTTTTTAGTTGGGCTGTCCATGGGCGGTGGAACAGTGCTTAATGTGGCTGCCTCGATCAACAATGAATTAGCGGGATTGATTTTGGTTAACCCAATGATTCATGTGAAGGGCGTTCCAGTTGAACTGGCCTTCTTCTTATCAAGATTCCAAAAAATGCGCACCAGCGTTGGCGATGACATCAAGCGTCCCGGAATTACTGAATGGGGATATGACGCACTGCCGACACGGGGTATTCATCAACTTCTTAAGATGCTGCGAATCACTAGAGGCAATTTAGGCAAGATAACGGTGCCAGTTCAGTTGTTCCATTCAGTGGAAGACCACACCCTGCCGGTCACTAACACTGAAATCATTCTTAGCGAAATTGGATCAACCAATAAAAGCCGAATCGAATTAGTAAATAGTTATCACGTGGCAACCATGGATTATGACCAAGAGTTAATCTTTCAAAACTCTCTAACTTTTATCGAAGCCAACACTCAGTAGTTTTACGAGAGAGCAAGCCCAACTGCGATACCCAGAATTCCAATTGCAGAGATACCAGTGAGCGATCTGCGAACCACAGGTTTTTGGATGTATGACGAGGATTTCTTTACCGTCCAAATGAGGCCGATATTCCAAACTATCGAGATCAAGGCCCACACCGCGCCTAGTGAGATGATTCCGAATCCCAGAGAAGTTTGCTTGGGAATAAATGCAGGGATAAAAGCAACGGCATACACCGCAGCCTTTGCATTGGTGAGATTAGTAATCAAACCCAATCTAAATGATCCCCAAGCGGTTGATTCCTCATAGCTTTCTAGATCAAACTTTCCGAACTCTTTTCGAAGAGATAGAAAGGTTTGCGCAGAAATGAAGGTCAAGAAGACAACCCCAGACCATTTGAGAATCAAATAAGCGGTTTCTGATTCAGTAAATATCGCAGACAGACCGATTGCACTCGAAACGCTCCAAATCAATATGCCTGCGCAGTTTCCAATGGATGAGAGAAATGCTGCCTTCGGTCCGCCAACAATGGATTGACGTAAGACCATCGCAACTCCTTGGCCAGGGATCATCACCAACAAAGTAGTTGCCAGGATAAAAGAGGGGAGATTTTCTAAGAGTGTCACAACTAGACCTTACGTGGCTTTAGCGTTAATTCCTCAACTTCCAAACGATTAGCTCTGAAATCATTGATTGAAGATTGACTTGGGTAACCGAGAGAAATTCCACACAGCAATCGATATCCCTTAGGTACATCAAACTCTTTGCGAACAACATCATCCCAAATAGCAACAGCTCCTTGAGCACATGTTCCTAGACCGTGGGCATGTGCCGACAAGATCAAGTTTTGCATCATCAATCCAGCATCAGATGCCGCGTAGATGTGCAGCGACTTGTGAACATAAATGAAGAGCTCAACCGGTGCACCAAAGAATGAATAATTCTTTGCCCACTGTTGATCGCGAGCCGGACGGTCTCCTCGTGCAACGCCAAAGAATTCATACATTTCTCGACCAACGCGTTCGGCCCGAGGCTTTAAGTCAGCAGGGTATGGCTTTGCAATTGAACGATTACTTGTAGGAAGTCCGTATCTAGAAAAAATGATCCTGAGTTTGTTCAAAATTCCTTTGCGCATGATTTTGGAAAGGACGCCCCAGCGGGAAAGGAACTCGGTACTAATTCGATCGCGTACCTCACCAGATGCAACAGCAACTTTAAATGGACGCGTATTTGACCAACTGGGTGCCGTAAGGCTGTCTTTTAGGATTTGTTCAAGAATTTCTTGCGGCACCGGTGTTGAAAGAAAATCACGCGTGCTTCTTCGCGAAGCTAAAAATTGGGAGAAATCTTCGGGTTTGAACATCCCCGAACTTTATCTAAACTCCTTGGATACTCATGGGTAAATCTGGTCATTCAGTAATTTCTTCTGTGTGGACGATACTGGGATCGAACCAGTGACCCCCACAATGTCAATGTGGTGCTCTACCGCTGAGCCAATCGTCCTAGGTGTGAGAACTATACAACAGTCATTTACCGCGAATAATCATCCTCAATACGCTCAATATCGTCCTCGCCAAAGTACGTTCCTGTTTGAATTTCGACAAAGACAAGTTCCTCGGTTCCTTCGTTTCCAATTCGGTGCAAAATACCGACACCGACATCAACAGTTTCGCCCGGAAGTTTTGTGAAGACTTGTCCATCTAAAGTAACGGTAGCTACTCCAGAAACAATGAACCAATGTTCTTGACGTTTTTGATGACGTTGATATGAAAGACGGCAACCTGATGAAACGTAAATGCACTTAACTTTATGGTGATCACTTTCTTGCAGAACTTCGTAATGTCCCCAGGGGCGAACTGATTCATCTGCCGACATTGCCAACATCCTCCGTTATGTGTAGACGATGAGTCTTTCACTAATAATGGAGGTCGGGACGGGATTTGAACCCGTGTAGAGGGATTTGCAGTCCCTTGCCTCGCCTCTCGGCCACCCGACCATATAAATATCGCCGCTAGATTTAATTCTTCGAAGAGAGTTCAATCTAAACGGCGAGTATCAGAGCGGACGACCGGGTTCGAACCGGCGACCTGAACCTTGGCAAGGTTCCGCGCTACCAACTGCGCTACGTCCGCGAGGAGGGTAAATCTATCGCAGGAGAGGCGTAAGCGCCAAAGTGAGGTTGATTGGTTAGCGTTAGCCCGTGCCATATGCGGAAAATTCATCACTGTTTTGGATGGGCGGCAGGCTTGCCACTGATCTGATTGAAGTTTCACATGACCCTGTCTGTTTAGAAGATGGTGGTTTTTGGGCGGTATCAACAACATTTGAGAATGAATTCACAGCTGCCAAATTTAGAACAGTAATAGATGCACCTTTTCCCACAACGCCATGGAGCCCACTGAAGGGATTATGGAGTTCATCGCTTAGCGCCGATCAATATGTTGAGTATGTAGAGCGAATAAGAGAGTCAGTAGCAGAAGGTTGGGTCTATCAAGTAAACGCTTGTCGGAGACTTACCCACTCAGATGATGGGCAATCATTGCGCGGACTATTTTCTGAGATATTGAAGAAAAACCCAGCACCGTGGGCAAGCTATTTCGAAGTTCCAGGAGTGATGATCGCATCTGCCTCACCTGAACTATTCCTTAGTCGAAATGGGTCTACGGTTAAGAGCTCACCGATAAAAGGAACACAAGCTACGAATTCCCAACAATTCGGTGCAAAAGATCAGGCCGAAAATGTAATGATCGTCGATTTGATGCGAAACGATTTGGGACAGATCTGTAAGAGTGGAACCGTTGAAGTGCCAAGACTTCTTTCAAGTGAGGAACATCCAGGATTGCAACATCTGGTCTCTGACGTGCAGGGCGAATTGTTAGAAGGTATTTCATGGAAACAAATCTTTACGGCACTATCTCCTCCTGGTTCGGTAAGTGGGGCACCGAAATCATCAGCCACGAAAGTAATAGGTGAGAATGAAATAGCACGCGGTCCATATTGTGGCGCTCTTGGTTGGATTCAGGGAGATCAAGCTGTTCTCTCTGTTGCAATACGCATTTTTTGGAAAGATACCGACATCAATTTTGGAACCGGCGCAGGGATTACCTGGGGTAGTAATGCGCAGGCCGAGTGGGAAGAAACCCAACTTAAAGCTAAGCGATTGATTTCAATTGCTGGGGGAGAGCTACAGTGAAAGTAATCGTCAATGGCTCTCTTGTTCCCCTAGAACAATCACCATGCAACGCACTTGGTTGGCTTGATGGTGCTGGAATTTTTGAGACTATAAAGACTGTTGACGGAAAACCGTGGGCTCTTTCGCGCCACATGCGCAGAGCCGTCAATAGTTCGGCCACAGCAAACGTTGTTTTGCCCAGCGAAGAACTTGTTCGAGATTCGATTGGCACTTTACTAAAGGAAGAAAACCATGCCACTGGCCTCTTACGGGTTTCATTTGATGCGACAGGTAATTGGGCAGCAGTCCATCTTGCCTACACAGAACCTGTCTCTGCTGCCAAGGTTGGTACGCATCCTGTTGCTTTAGTTATGGACGGTGTTCCTGTTAAGAGCTACCCATACAACCATCGCCTTGAAATTCTTGAGCAAGCTCGAACCAACGGATTTGATGAAGCGCTAGTAACAAGTTCTGATGGAAAAATATGCGAGGGCTCTGTCACTAATGTCCTTCTGAAAATTGCGGGCAGATGGTGCACCCCGCCGCTTTCTGATGGCGTCCTTGCTGGGGTTATGCGCGCTTTAGTGATTGAAAACTGTGATGTGATGGTTCGTTCTATTGCGGTCTCAGAAGTTGAAGATATCGAATCAGCATTCTTGCTAAGCAGTCTGCGAATAGCACAGCCAATTGCTTCAATAGATGGACGGGAATTATCGCAATCACATGCATTTCGGGATGAAATAGAAGCGATGGCGCTTAGGACTTCGGTAGGCTAGGAACATGTCCCAGATATCGATCACAGTTGATGGCGCAAAGCTTCAAGTTGAAGCCGATCAACGTCCGACCCACATCTTTGCCGAGAACAAAGAGATTGTCGTCTGCACAGTAAATGGAGTTCTGAAGGATTTGTGGACAGATCTGGTTGATGGCGATGTAGTTGAATCAGTACTGATTTCATCACCTACAGGCTTAGAAGTATTACGACACTCAACCGCTCACGTTATGGCACAAGCAGTTCAAGAGGTTTATGCGAATACCCGCCTTGGAATTGGGCCGCCCATTAAAGATGGTTTCTATTACGACTTTGATCCAGAGAACACATTTAATCCAGATGATTTAACAAAGATCGAAAGCGCGATGCGCAAGATCATTAAAGAGGGACAGCGTTTCAAGCGACGCGTAACAACAGAAGCAGATGCTCTGAAAGAGTTGGCACACGAGCCATATAAGTGTGAACTGATCGGCATCAAGGGTTCTGCTGGTGAAGAAGCAGCTGTTGAAGTAGGCGGAGCTGAACTCACTATTTATGACAATTTAGGTCGTGATGGTAATCCTGTGTGGAGCGATCTATGTCGTGGTCCTCACTTGCCATCAACGAAACTAATTCCAGCATTCAAACTAATGCGAACTGCGGCTGCGTATTGGCGTGGTTCTGAGAAGAATCCGATGTTGCAACGTATTTATGGGACTGCATGGCCATCACAAGATGAACTCAATGGATACCTGGAGCTGTTGGCAGAGGCAGAAAAGCGAGACCATCGTCGCTTAGGTACCGAACTTGATCTGTTTTCATTCCCCGAAGAAATTGGATCAGGTCTTGCAGTGTTTCATCCAAAGGGCGGCATTGTTCGCCGAGCGATGGAGGATTATTCACGCATTCGCCATGAAGAAGAAGGTTATGAGTTTGTTTACTCACCTCATTTAACCAAGGCAGCTTTGTTTGAAACTTCAGGCCACTTGCAGTGGTATGCCGATGGAATGTATCCACCAATGATTTTGGATGAGGAATACAACGAGGACGGAACGGTTAAGCGTGCTGGGCAGCAGTACTACATGAAGCCAATGAACTGCCCTTTCCACAATTTGATCTATAGATCGCGTGGCCGTTCATATCGCGAACTTCCCTTGCGCTTATTTGAGTTTGGAACTGTTTATCGTTATGAAAAGTCTGGTGTTTTGCACGGAATTACTCGTGCCCGCGGATTTACCCAAGATGATGCTCATATTTATTGCACAAAAGAGCAGATGGTTGGCGAACTAGATTCCTTGCTCACCTTCGTTCTAAATCTTCTGCGCGATTACGGGTTAAATGATTTCTATCTGGAGCTGTCGACGAAGAATCCTGAAAAGTTCGTCGGTGAAGATTCAGACTGGGCTGAAGCAACAGAGGCACTGCGCAAAGCCGCAACAGCTCAAAAGCTAGAGCTTGTTTTAGATGAAGGTGGCGCAGCATTTTATGGACCGAAGATTTCAGTGCAGGCAAAAGATGCAATCGGTCGAACCTGGCAAATGTCTACGATTCAGGTCGACTTCCAACTGCCTCAACGTTTTGAATTGGAATACTCAGCCACAGACGGAACTCGTCAGCGCCCAGTAATGATTCACCGAGCATTGTTTGGATCTATTGAACGTTTCTTTGGTGTTTTAACTGAGCACTACAGCGGAGCGTTTCCACCATGGCTTGCTCCTGTTCAAGCAATTGGTATTCCAGTTGCTGACACATTCGGTGATTACTTAGGCGATGTTATTCAGCAAATGCGCAAGGCTGGCATCCGTGCAGAGCTTGATTCATCAGATGATCGAATGCAAAAGAAGGTTCGCAACGCACAAATGCAAAAGATTCCGTTCATGGTCATTGCTGGCGAAGAGGATCAAAAGGCTGGGGCTGTTTCCTTCCGCTATCGAAATGGCGAGCAGAAAAATGGAATTCCTATAAAAGATGCCATCGCGGAGATCAAAAAGGTAGTTCAGGAACGTACGCAGGTTTAAGTTGTGAGTAATTCAATTGATGGTGCGGGAATGCCAGATGGCTGGCATCGCCTCTGGGCTCCACATCGTTTGGAGTATTTACGTGGAGAAAATCGGCCTTTAGAAGGAAATGATGTTGCGTGCCCATTTTGCCGCATCCCTTCTTTGCCAGATGAAGAAGGATTAATAGTCCATCGAGGTAAGACAGCCTTTGTTGTCATGAATCTCTATCCATACAACCCGGGCCATCTTTTAATCTGCGCCTATAGACATGTCCCTGACCTGACTGATTTAACAGATGAAGAACGTAATGAGATTAGTGAATTGACGGCACACGCTATGAAAACAATCCGCTCTGTTTCAAATCCGGAAGGCTTCAACTTGGGAATGAATCAAGGGGCCATTTCAGGTGCTGGGGTAGCAGAACACATACATCAGCATGTTGTTCCTCGTTGGGGTGGGGATGCAAATTTCATGCCGATAATTGGTAAGACAAAGGTTCTTCCGCAATTATTGACTCTTACGCGAGAAGAAATTGCAGCTGCTTGGTAGTTAGACGACTAACTTTTTAATATAACTTTCCACAATGTCTACACCGATTCCGCGTTCGATCCATAAAGGAATTGCTGGGAAAAGTAACCCTGCTTCAAATGCGTTATCGCCAGAGTCGGCAAGTAGCTCTAGATACTCATCACGAAATTCCTGCACGAGTGTTTGATGCTCTTCATCGCTACCTCTTATAGTTTTCGGATTGGTTGAATAGTCAGTGATTTGCATGTCAGACAAACTGATCAGTGCAGCTGGAATTCCGGCCTCATCATGTAAAACTAGGAAAGGCGTAATCATTTGATCAAAGACTCTCGTTGCAATCATTACGGCGTCATCAAAATCTGCTTCAAGTTTTTCTAAATGCGTAACCACGACAAGTCGCGGTACCTGATACTCATCTAAGGATTGCCACAACGCTATGGTCGCTTGATCGATACCAGCAGAAGGATCGATGGCAAAGATTGCAAGGTCTGATTCTGGTACTGCAGTCTCTGAGAAATGAGCCTTAAACACCGCTGCTACATGAGCGGGATCCGCGCTTAGATGTCCGTAGACGTGAATTCGCAGGTCGTTTATTTGAGATTGCACTGGCTCAGCCTACGATGGTCCTTGATGTTAAGTGCACGTTTGAAGCCGGCTGTCACGAGGGTTATAACCCCAGTGGCTGCTGTCGCCCTGCGTATGGGAATTACACCGAATGCAGTGACGTGGACTGGGGCGATAGCTGTTGTTACATCGGCACTCTATTTCTACCCCAAGGGCGAATTTTTCATTGGTACCGTGATTATCTGTGTTATGGCGCTGAGTGATTTATTTGATGGAACGATGGCACGTTTGTCGCAGAAGGGCTCCAGTAAATGGGGAGGATTTTTAGACTCCACCATCGATCGCATCACAGATTCTGCGATTCTTGTCGGCATTTCTATATACCTGATCGATAAAGAGGACCCGCTAGTAATCGTCGTGATGGTCACATTAGTTACAGGAATCTTGGTGCCATACATACGAGCAAAGGCAGAGTGTTTCGGAATTGAATGCTCGGGTGGTATCGCAGAGCGTACTGAACGGTTAATCATTTCTCTTGCAGCCATTGGATTTGAGGGATTAGGAATCCCTTACACCTTGTCGATTGGGATGTGGTTATTGGCCGTGCTTGGTACCTATACAGTTCTTCAAAGAATGTTGATAGTTAAGCGAGCGAAGTAGATGAAAGAGAATATTGCGGCATATATATATTTTGCCGGTTGGCGAATTGTTCGATGGTTGCCAGAGCGCGCCGCTTACACCTTGGCATATTTACTCGCTGATTTTGTCACCAAGCGTAATGGTAAGAAGATTTCCCGTCTGCGTTCTAATCTACGACGCACTCAACCTAGTATGACTGAATTGGATTTGGATTTACTTGTTATCGATGCGATGCGTTCATATATGCGATATTGGTGTGACACATTCAGATTTCCAGACTGGTCGCCTGAGCGAGTTCGTGAAACGGTAACCGTTACAAATGAGCACCTACTGTTGGATGCAATCACCGCCAAAACGGGGGTAATTGTCTCTTTGCCACATGCAGGCAACTGGGATCATGCAGGTGCTTATTTTTGTGCCAAAGGTATTCACCTTGTAACAGTTGTTGAACATTTGAAACCTGAAAAACTCTTTCTCAAGTTTCTTGGTTATCGTCAAGCGATGGGTATGGAGGTTTTGCCCTTAGATGGGAGAGTCTTGGGCACCTTGGCACAGCGTCTACGACAAGGCGCGTTAGTTGCGTTAATTGCAGACCGTGATTTATCGCGATCTGGGATTAATGTTAATTTCTTTGGGGGTCCATCCCGCATGCCCCCAGGTCCAGCGCTCCTAGCGCTAAAGACAGGTGCACTGTTGATCACAGCTTTTGTTTCCTATACAGAAACTGGAATTCATATTGATTTTAATGAGGTCTCCATCCCAGCTTCAGGAAGTGATGAAGCAAAGGTTTCCCAGATCACGCAAAGCATGGCGCAGCAATTCGAAAATGGAATTTCAGCACATCCGCAGGATTGGCACATGTTGCAACGCATATGGACCGATGGCGACTTTGTGGAGCGCACTTGATGTTACCTCGCTCTTTAAAAATCGGAATTGTCTGTCCTTATAGTTGGGATACACCCGGCGGAGTTCAGAATCATGTTCGTGATTTGGCAGAGTATTTAATCGCTGCAGGACATCATGTTTCTGTTTTAGCACCAGTAATTAATGAGGAGAAATTGCCTGATTATGTAGTTAATGCGGGAAAGCCTATTTCTATTCCATATAACGGAGCGGTCGCTCGCATTCTCTTTGGACCAGTGGCATTTTCCCGTGTTCGACAATGGATTTCAAATGGTGATTTTGATCTGCTTCACTTGCATGAACCAGCGATTCCATCCATCTCATTGCTTGCTTGCTGGGCAGCAGATGGACCAATGGTGGGCACCTTTCATGCAGCAGCTAATCGCCAGAAGATAATTTTTGCTATCGGTCCGATATTAGAACCTGCAATTGAGAAATTATCTGCGCGCATTGCTGTTTCTGAAGCGGCGCGATTTACCCTTACCGATCATTTGGATACGGATGCAGTTGTGATTCCCAACGGAATTTACGCCTCTCGTTATCACAATGGCACGCCTCAGGAAAAGTGGCAGGGAAATACCATTGGTTTTATTGGTCGATTTGAAGAACCTCGAAAGGGTTTAAGTGTCTTGGTCGATGCACTACCGGTCATTGCTCGCTTTGCTCCGGATGTCAAGGTGTTTGTTGCTGGACCAGGTGATTCCACGGAAGTCGAAAAAAGTATTGATCCACAATTGCGACATCGCTTTACCTTCTTAGGGAAAATTTCAGAGGAAGATAAAGCAAACTTCATGTCCTCCATTTCTATTTATGTGGCACCTAATACCGGCGGAGAATCTTTTGGAATCATTTTGGCTGAAGCATTAGCGGGGGGAGCTTGTGTAGTAGCAAGTGATATTCCAGCATTCGATGACTTATTAGGCCATGGCCAATTCGGTGCGATTTTTAAATCAGAAGACTCAACAGATTTGGCAAAGGTGATCATTGATCTGCTGCGTGATGAGAAGAAAAGATCAGAGCTCGCATTAGTCGGTCGTTTACGAGGCCAGAGCTTTGACTGGGACGTTATAGCCCAACAGATCTATTCTGTATATGAAATGTCTATTGTCGGAAGTGAAAAAGTGAAGTTGGCCTCAGATACTCGCTCGTGGAATCGTTTTCTTTCAAAGGATGACAAGTAATGACAAATTGGTTTTTGGTCGCCTTTCTCTTACTAATATCCCTGTGGTATTTAACATTTCTAGCAACACGACTTGATCGGTTACATCATCGTGTAGAAACTAGTTGGGCAAACCTTGATGTTCTGCTTCAAAAGAGAGCAGCAGTCGCTCTGGAAATTGCCCATAGCGATATTGCAGACCCAGCATCATCATTGCTGCTGACAGGCGCTGCGTATCAAGCAAGAGATGCCGATATCAAGAGTAGGTCTGCGGCAGAAAGCGGACTTTCCGGCGCATTAGGTTTGCTGCTGGAAGACTCAGAACATCTTTCAACTGCAGCAGATAATGCTCTCCTAACCGAGCTTTCTGCACTTACCGACAAGATCAGAGTTGCGATAGCACTGCATACGGACGCGGTATCACGGACACAAATGGTACGCAGTAAATTCATCGTAAAAATGTTTCGTTTAGCAGGCACTGCGCCCTTGCCAGTTACCTATGAATTTGAGTCAGATGTTCTCTAAGCGCACGATCGTCCTGGGTGTTCTCATATGCCTACTTCTCACGGGGTGTTCGGTAGTTTCCAAGGTATTTCCTGATAGAGCAGCTATGAATGTTTTAAGTGGACGTGAAGGATCAGATGGTCCTGTGTTGGTTGTGAAGATTGATGACACTACACAGGCGCATCCTCAGATCGGATTAGAGGATGCAGATATTGTTTACATCGAACAAGTAGAAGGTGGTCTTACTCGTTTAGCCGCGGTTTACTCATCTGTTATTCCTCAACGCATTGGTCCAGTAAGAAGTGCGCGCATTTCAGATATTGAAATCATGTCTCAGTTTGGTCGGGTTGCTTTCGCCTATAGCGGTGCTCAAAGCAAACTGTTACCTGTCATTGCAGCGGCAAATCTTCAAGACTTAGGTGCACAAAGACAAAGTCCAACAATCTTCACAACAGATCCAAATCGAGTACAACCCTATGCAATGGTCCTTCGAGCAGATCTCTTGATGCAGAAGATTAAGGACGATAATTACCAAATAGATTCTGCCAAGAGCATTGGCTTTAAGTTTGGCCCACTTCAAGAAGGTGGCACGGACACTAGTAAAGCTGTTATGCATTGGCCAGCTGCTACCTATTCGGCCACCTGGTCTAACGATGATTCCCGTTGGCTTTTATCCCATAACAATTCCGTAAATGTTGCTGACTCAGGAATTGTTCTCGGGCCAACAACATTAATTATTCAGATGGTTTCGATTGTCCCTTCTGAATACAAAGACAAAGTTGGGGGAGTAACTCCATTTTCTCAAACTGTGGGATCCGGCAAGGCATATGTTCTGCGTGATGGTCAGCGATTTATAACAACATGGAGCCGGGCATCTGCAGAAGGCGGAACCACCTTTAGCTTTGCCGATGGCACGGTAATGAACTTCGATCCGGGGCAGATTTGGATCGCTCTTACCGATAAGGAGCCTGATTTCACCTCGCCACCTGTGGCTAAGACAAAGTAGTATTGCGTCCTATCTTTCGATCGAAGCGGAGTAATTGAACATGGCTGATGTAACAGGCACGGCTCGCGTCAAGCGCGGTATGGCAGAGATGCTTAAGGGCGGCGTCATCATGGATGTTGTTAACGCCGAACAAGCAAAGATCGCTGAAGATGCCGGTGCTGTTGCAGTTATGGCGCTAGAGCGCGTACCTGCAGATATTCGCGCACAAGGTGGCGTTGCACGTATGTCTGATCCAGACATGATCGAAAAGATTCAAGCCGCTGTTTCAATCCCAGTTATGGCTAAGGCACGCATTGGCCATTTTGTTGAAGCTCAGGTTTTGCAGTCACTTAATGTTGATTACATCGATGAGTCAGAGGTCCTTACTCCTGCTGATTATGAAAACCATATTGATAAGTGGGACTTCACCATTCCTTTCGTTTGTGGCGCTACAAATCTTGGAGAAGCACTTCGCCGTATTAATGAAGGCGCAGCAATGATTCGCTCAAAGGGTGAGGCTGGAACTGGTGATGTTTCAAATGCGATGCAGCACATGCGCAAGATTGGCGGAGAAATTCGCCGCTTGTCATCGATGCGTGAAGATGAGCTTTATGTTGCAGCAAAAGAATTACAAGCACCATTTGCGCTAGTTAAAGAGGTTGCGGAAACTGGAAAACTTCCAGTCGTTCTCTTTACTGCAGGTGGTATCGCAACACCTGCTGACGCGGCATTAATGATGAGCATGGGCGCAGATGGCGTGTTTATTGGTTCTGGAATTTTCAAATCTGGAAATCCTGCTCAGCGCGCAGCAGCATGCGTTAAGGCAACTACATTTTGGGATGACCCAAAGGTCGTTGCAGATGCATCTCGTGGTCTAGGTGAAGCAATGGTTGGAATTAACGTTGCAGATTTGCCAGCACCACACCGTCTTGCTGAACGCGGTTGGTAATTTTTTAAATAATGAAGGTAGGGGTTTTAGCTCTTCAGGGAGATGTTCGCGAACACATTAGTTCACTCATTACCTGTGGGGTTGATCCTGTTGCTGTTAGACGTTCTGCGGAAATAGATGCAATCGATGCTCTAGTTTTGCCAGGCGGGGAATCAACTACTATCGCTCAGCTTTCAGAAGTATTCGGAATATACGAACAACTTAAAGATCGTATTGCAAACGGTATGCCTGTCTATGGCTCATGCGCGGGAATGATTCTTCTAGCGAACGAAATTTTGGATGCCAAGCACGGCCAAAAGAGTTTCGGCGGACTAGATATTACGGTTCGCAGAAATGCCTTTGGACGTCAGGTTGACTCATTTGAATCTGATATCGCATTTGACGATGGATCCGCAGAATTACTTCGCGCAGTATTTATCCGTGCACCGTGGGTTGAGAGAGTGGGCAAAGGGGTTCAGGTGCTGGCATCTGTTGATAAACATCCTGTCGCAGTGCGCTCACAAACATTGCTTGCAACCTCATTCCACCCTGAAATAACTGGGGATCACCGAATTCATCGTTACTTTATTGAGGAAGTGGCACGGCCTGCGTTAGAGAAGGTAAAGTAGCGTCATCGTTTAACGTCAGATTGAGGTGTTCCAATGTCCGGCCATTCCAAATGGGCGACGACCAAGCACAAGAAGGCCATCATTGATAGTCGTCGTGCAAAGGTATTTGCAAAGCAGATTCGTGCAATTGAAGTTGCAGCCCGTAACGGTGGGGCAGACATGGATGGCAATCCAACACTTTTTGATGCAGTTGCAAAAGCTAAAAAGTCTTCTATGCCGGCAGATAATATTGATCGTGCGATTAAGCGTGGTGCTGGCCTTGAAGCTGGTGCAAAAGACTGGATCACGATTATGTATGAAGGCTATGGTCCAAATGGTGTTGCGATCATGATCGAGTGCTTATCGGATAACCGAAATCGTTCAGCATCTGAAGTTAAAGTTGCAGTAACGCGTAATGGTGGATCGATGGCAGATCTTGGATCTGTTTCATACCTTTTCAATCGCAAGGGTGTAGTCATCGTCAAAAAAGATGGTGCTTTGACTGAAGACTCAATTCTAGAAGCGGTCCTTGAAGCTGGTGCTGAAGAGGTAAATGATTTAGGTGAGGCATTTGAGATTGTGAGCGAGCCTGTTGATTTAGTTCCGGTTCGCACTGCGCTACAAAGTGCTGGTATTGATTATGAATCAGCGGATTCCTCATTCTTACCCTCTATGTCGATTCCGCTAGATGCTGATGGTGCCAAGAAGGTATTTGAACTCATCGATGCCATTGAAGAGCTAGATGATGTGCAGAACGTTTATAGCAACTTTGATGTTTCTGACGAGGTTATGGCGAGCCTCGATTAAGTAATTGTTTCTCATCTCTAGGCTTGAGGACTGAACTAACGAGAAAGCACGAGGCTGAGCATTGAGAGTATTAGGCGTTGATCCAGGCCTTACTCGCTGCGGCGTTGGCATTGTCGAAGGTGCGATCGGTTCTCCTATTTCATTAGTAGGAGTGGGTGTAATTCTTACTCCCACAGAAGCCGCTCTTGATCAGCGATTGTTAGATTTAGACCAACAACTATCTGAGTGGATAAATGTTTGGAAGCCAGATGTGATTGCAGTGGAGCGAGTCTTTTCTCAACACAATGTCAGAACTGTTATGGGAACAGGACAAGCAGCAGGAATTGCTTTACTACTTGCCGCTAAGGCAGGCATTCCAGTGATGATGCATACTCCATCTGAAGTAAAAGCCTCAGTAACTGGCAGTGGTCGTGCAAACAAGGCACAGGTAGCTTTAATGGTTCAAAAGATTCTTAACTTGGACACAATCCCTAAGCCGGTAGATGCAACTGATGCATTAGCCCTTGCAATCTGTCACATATGGCGCGGTGGTGGCAATACGAAGATTGCGCAAGCCTTAGCTGCTGAACAATCACGTTTAAAGAAATTGCGCGCCAGATGATTTCATTATTGTCAGGAACAGTTCGATCAATTTCAACTGATCGTTTGATCGTCGAAGTTGGTGGCTTCGGTGTATCTGTTCTGGTCAACCCACAGACTGCAGCACAGGTGACACTTGGCTCACAGGTTCAGCTGTTCACTACCTTGGTTGTTCGTGAGGATTCCTTAACCCTTTTCGGATTCATCAATGATGAATCACGTTCTTTGTTTGAATTGGTGCAGACGGTTTCAGGCATTGGCCCCAAGGTCGCACTATCTATATTAGGAGCACTTACACCCGAAGATTTGGGTCGTGCTATTTCTCAAGAAGATATTGGCGCAATTGAAAAGGTTCCAGGAATAGGACGAAAGGGAGCACAGCGTTTAATTCTTGAACTCAAAGGCAAGTTAAGCGATCTTTCATCTGTGCATGCTTATAAGGGTCATCAACCAGCTTGGCGAGAGCAATTAACTAGCGCACTTGTTTCTCTTGGGTTTTCACCAAAGGAATCTGATGGGGCTATTTCGCAAGTTATTTCTACTTTGCAAGCAGATGGAAAAGATGCAGCACAGTTGGACTTAAGTGAATTACTTAAGTTAACTCTTGCAAGTGGAAAGAGTGCTCGTGGCTGATGACCGTTTGGTGACACCACAAATTAAGGGCGAAGAGTCTGCTGTGGAACATGCGTTGCGCCCAAAGACTTTAAATGATTTTGTGGGGCAAAACCGCGTGCGTGAACAGATCGATGTTTTATTGACTGCTGCGCGCCATCGCAATTCTCCTGCCGATCACATCCTGTTGTCAGGTCCACCAGGTTTAGGTAAGACAACCCTTGCCTTGATTTTGGCAAGTGAGATGCAGGCACCGATTCGGATAACCAGTGGCCCTGCAATTACTCACGCTGGGGATCTTGCGGCAATTCTTTCTTCGTTGGTTCAAGGAGAAATTTTGTTCTTAGATGAAATCCATCGTTTGCCAAGACCCGCCGAGGAACTTCTATATTTGGCGATGGAGGATTTTCGTGTTGATGTAGTTGTAGGTAAGGGTCCAGGAGCAACGGCGATTCCATTACAGCTTCCACATTTCACATTAGTTGGTGCAACGACTCGAGCAGGATTACTGCCAAGTCCACTGCGTGATCGTTTTGGATTTACCGCACACCTTGATTTCTACGATGAAAAAGATATTGCTCAAGTCATTACTAGAAGCGCGGAACTACTGAAGATCGTTATTGATAAGGATGCAATCGTTGAAGTTGCGGGGCGCTCTCGTGGAACACCTCGTATTGCTAATCGATTGCTTCGTCGTGTCCGTGATTACGCACAAGTCCAAGGCAGTGCCCGCATTTCTTTAGCCGATGCTATGTCAGCTCTGGAGATGTATGAAGTTGATGAATTGGGTCTGGATCGTCTCGATCGTGGTGTTTTGGTGGCATTGGTTGAAAGATTTAATGGGGGACCGGTCGGGCTTTCAACATTGGCCATCGCTGTTGGCGAAGAGATAGAAACAGTTGAATCTGTAGCAGAACCATTCTTAGTCCGAAACGGCTTTATGGCCAGAACTCCACGCGGGCGAGTGGCCACTGCCCAAGGTTGGCGCCATATAGGACGAACACCACCCGCTGAAATCTCTACGCTTTTCGACTTACCAGCACCTGACGCCTAGACTCTCGCCCTATGTCTACAACTAATAAACCAGTAAAGACGGCTGCCCGCCCTGGCCGCACTTTAGCGATTCTAGCCTTGGTGCTCATTGCCATGACTAGCTTGGTTTTCATTCAAGGGGCAAAATCAGTTCGCTTAGGTCTAGATCTTCGCGGTGGTACTTCGGTCACGCTGCAACCAAGAATTGCACCAGGTGATGAAGGCAAGATCACTAGCGATGCGATCGATCAGGCGGTTTCAATTATCCGCCAGCGCGTTAACTCATTGGGTGTTGCAGAATCAGAAGTTTCTGCGCAAGGTAGCGGCACAAATCGCCAGATTGTTATCTCAGTACCTGGGGACACCGGACGTCGTGTTGTTGAATTAGTTGGACAGACAGCAGAGCTTCGTTTCCGTCAGGTGCTTGCATCTGCCTCGGGAGTTCCTTCAGCAAGTGATGCAGCTGCAACACCTGCAGCAGGTGTGAGCGCTGAAGCGAATGCAAAGTTTGCAGCACTTGACTGCACGAAGGCAGAAAATCTACAAGGTACCGGTGCAGATGCACCGACCGATACTTTAGTTGCGTGTGATCGCGCAGGTGGTACCAAGTACATCTTGGCACCAGCAGAAGTATTGGGTCGTCAGATTTCGAAAGCGTCAGCGGGTCTAGATACTCAAGCAGGTAGCGCTTGGTATGTAAGTCTTACATTTAATAACGAGGGAACTTCAGCGTTTGGAGCATTAACAGCTCGAGTGACATCACTTCCAGAACCAACTAATCAGGTAGCAATTGTTCTTGATGGTTTAGTGGTCTCTTCGCCAAGAATTAATGAGGCTATTCCTTCGGGCACGGCGCAAATCACAGGAAGCTTCACTCAACTAGAAGCGCAAGATCTTGCAAATGTCCTCAAGTACGGAGCGCTGCCTCTTGCATTTGATCGCGGAGAAGTGCAGCAAGTCTCACCAACCCTTGGAGCAGATCAACTTAACGCTGGGCTTCTTGCAGGTGCACTTGGTCTGGGGCTTGTAATGATTTATTCATTGCTCTATTACCGTGGACTAGGAATTGTCACAGTTGGTTCCTTAACTGTGGCTGGTGGACTTATCTATCTACTCTTCCTGCTTCTTGGAAAGTGGATCGGATTTACGCTGACATTGGCAGGTATTGCTGGTGCAATCGTTGCAATCGGTGTTACAGCTGACTCATTTATTATCTACTTCGAACGAATTAGAGATGAAATGAGAGAGGGAAGAACGCTTAGAACCGCAGTTGAAACTGGTTGGGTCCGAGCACGTCGCACCATCTTGGTAGCTGACTTTGTTTCATTGATTGCAGCAGCCCTTCTCTACTTCTTTGCTGTTGGTGGAGTTCGAGGATTTGCTTTCACACTGGGTTTAACAACACTTGTTGACCTTGTTGTTGTATTTGTCTTCACAAAGCCACTCGTCTCGATTTTGTCGCGAGTTTCATTCTTTAATTCAGGTCATTCATGGTCAGGTTTCTCAAGCAAAAGCTTGGGCACCGTAGTTGCGAAGGAGGCATAAAGATGTCGAAGATGTCAGGTCTTGGCGGTCGTCTCTATCGCGGCGAAACAGCGGTTGATTTCATTGGAAAGCGTCGTCGCTGGTACTCCGTATCAGCTCTATTTGTCCTTGCATCAATAGCAGCTCTTGCTATCCAAGGGTTGCACCTTGGCATTGAGTTCAAGGGCGGTTCTTCTTTCACAGTAAACAAGGCAACTGCAACTATTGAGCAAGCACGTTCTGCTGTTGAAGCAGCTGGTATTCCCGGTGAGTTAATTGTTCAGGAGATCGGTAGTGACAAGGTTCGCGTTCAAACTGGCGCACTTGATACCGTTCAGAACAATGCAGTGCAAGATGCACTGGCTGCAGAGTTTGGTGTTTCAGTTGAATCAATTGACACACAAATTATTGGACCTTCATGGGGTAAGGAAATTACTCGTAAGGCCATCTATGGATTAGTTGGTTTCTTAATTGTCGTAATGCTCTATCTGGCAATGGCTTTTGAACCGAAGATGTCCATTGCAGCAATTGCTGCTGTTGTTCACGACGTGTTCATCACTGTTGGTATCTATGCGCTAGTCGGCTTCGATGTAACACCGGCAACGATTATTGGATTCCTAACAATTCTGGGCTATTCGCTCTATGACACCGTTGTTGTCTTCGACAAGGTTCGTGAAAATACTCACGCAATCACCTCAAATTCAACTAGAACCTATTCACAAGCGGTTAACCATGCGGTTAATCAAACACTTGTACGTTCTGCAAACACATCACTCATTGCGTTACTACCTGTTGGATCAATTCTCTTTGTTGGTGCTGGACTATTAGGAGCAGGAACACTGAAGGATCTTTCACTTGCATTGTTTATTGGCCTTGCAGTTGGTACATACTCTTCAATCTTCATTGCACCTCCTGTACTTGCACAATTGCGTGAGAAGGAGCCAGCTATGCAGGCTCTTGCAAAGCGCGTTAACGCGCGTTCAGGTGGCTCAGCAGCAGTTGCACCTTCTGCTGCAGTTGCAGCGGTTAATGGACGAGGTCCACGTAATCAACCAAAGCGCAAGGGTCGTAAGTAGGGTTTCTTGTGGATACTTTGATAGCACCAGTAATCAGTGCTCTCAAAGAGAATCACGCCTCAGTAGATTCTGATGAGGTTTCTCGCGCATTTGATGTTGCGCGAGATGCCCATGAGGGCCAGCTCCGCAAATCAGGTGAGGCTTATATAACCCACCCTGTTGCTGTTGCCGAAATTCTTGCGAACTTAGGATTGAATCAACCTACGGTTATCGCTGCTCTTTTGCATGACACAGTGGAAGACACTCAATACTCATTAACGCAATTGCGAATTGATTTTGGTGATGAAGTCGCCAATTTAGTTGATGGCGTTACAAAGTTAGACAAATTGGCCTACGGTCCAACAGCTGAAGCGGAGACAGTGCGCAAGATGGTTATTGCGATGTCACGTGATATCCGAGTGCTTGTGATCAAGTTGGCAGACCGATTGCACAATGCTCGAACATGGAAATTTGTGTCTGAAGAGAGTGCACTTCGGAAAGCACGGGAAACTCTAGATATTTACGCGCCACTGGCTCACCGCTTAGGTATGAACGCGATTAAATGGGAGCTTGAAGATCTATCTTTTGAAGTTTTGGAACCAAAAAAGTTTGAGGAAATCTCTCGCCTAGTTGCCGAACGTTCTCCTTCTCGGGATGCGTTGACAGAACAAGTAATCGTTTCAGTTAAAGAAGATCTGTTGAGAGACAGTATTGAGTCAACCGTTACGGGTCGCAATAAACACTTTTTCTCGGTCTATCAAAAGATGGTCGTTCGAGGTCGTGAGTTCAATGAAATTTATGACCTGGTCGGCATCCGGGTATTGGTCAATGATGTTCGCGATTGTTATGCGGTT
>ENA-ORFA01000217-ORFA01000217.1-marine-metagenome-genome-assembly--contig:-NODE-217-length-24906-cov-6.165854_pt1 | contig 24906 bp, 24 predicted proteins | sample MGYA00248621_ERZ508587 | MGnify/ENA primary metagenome ERZ508587 (study PRJEB26250, sample SAMN06266239) | marine metagenome | isolation source: Columbia River Estuary | place: USA:Columbia River Estuary... | reverse complement strand
CTCTCCAAACCCTAATTCTCAACTTTAGACTTAGAGTTTCTGTTAACTCTGAGCACAAAAGTAGTTGCGCAGCGCTCCTCTGGCAAAGACCGACACGATTAGTTAAGGAAATACTTTTCTATCGAACTGTTGGTTTTAAGGGATCAATTAGATTGATTCTGCGAACTTTTTTATTCTCATCTTGCGCCAATAAACGCTCCATTACTTCAACTTTTAGCCCAAGGTCATTAATACTGCCCCAGGAGATTTCGATACTGCGCCCTAAATAGTTGGCTGAGGTGATAAAGCTCGCGTTATCTCTTGCGCTAACTCTCGTTAATTCAAATCCTCTGCCCGCAAGCTCTTGGCTAAATAGCTCTATTAACTCTCTGGCCGCAGCTTTTAATTGGTTATCAATCTCGTCTGTTGACCCAGCCGGCAGAGTTAGCTCTGCGATCTGCTGCCAACTCTTATCTCCCGAGGCGATGGCCTGATCAATAGCCTGCCTAGGAAGATAAAAGTAATCAAGATCTTCGCCCATAAACCCAATACTTGCGCTCTGAGGGCTTGAAGTGGAGGTAAGGCGGGCTATAGGTGTTCTAGAAATTATCTTTATAAGTAGTTTGCCATTAATTAAATTGCGGTCTAACTCAACATTTTCGACCCAAGCAAATTGACGGAGTCGATTGGCAATTTCTCGACGATCAACCCTTGCTATCTGATCGCCTAGTTGGACTACTGCAGGTGGTTGTGAGAGTCGATCCTTAACTTGTGTTGCAATTGACTTATCTTTTATATCAACTTTAATTTCTTTTACTACAAAGACATGGCTAAAGCCCAAAAGATAGGCAAGCCCTCCAATAAGCAATACTGATAAAAGAAGAATTAATCTTGGATGCAATCTCATGCAATTAGGATTCGATTGCCTCAAGAATTAACTTACCTAAAGAGCTGACATCTCCAGCTCCTAGGGTAAGAATTAAGTCCCCACTCTTTGCCATCTTTGCAACAGATTCAACCACCTCTGGCATTGAAGGTTGATAGCTATGGTTTTGACTCTCCATATCTTTTGAGATTAGCAGTGAACTAACCCCTGGAATCTCTTTTTCGCTTGCTGGGTAGATTTCAAGCAAGTATGTGTAATCAGATGCGGAGAGCGCCTTGGCAAATTCACTAGCAAAAACTTGCGTTCTTGAGTAACGATGGGGCTGAAAAACCGTCAGTACTCGCCCACTTTGAGCATAAATTCTTGCGCTCTCAAGGGTTGCTTTTATTTCTGTTGGATGATGGCCATAGTCATCAATAACTGTGATTCCTCTAGAAATTCCCTTGATTTCAAAGCGCCTTCTTGCTCCGCTAAATAGCGCTAATCCCTTGATTAGATCATTTGCATTTGCTCCAAGTTCAAGTCCTGCAAGGAGGGCTGCTGAGGCGTTGAGAAGATTATGTCGACCAGTAATAGCAAGTTCTAGCTGCCCTAAGACCCGGCCTTTATAACTAACTCTTGCCTCGGCGCTCTTTGGCTGAAGATAAATTCGATCCAGGCGTAGATCTGCATCGCTATCTATCCCGTAGGTGGTAATAGAAATTGAAGAGCCTTTCTTCTTGACTCTCGCCATTAAACGAAGTGCGCCAGGATCATCAATGCATAGGACTAAAAAGCCATCTGGCCTGATAGTGGCAACAAAGTCGTCAAAGATCTGATCAATTTGAGCAAGGGTTGCAAAATTATCGACATGATCTAACTCAATGTTGGTAACTATTGCGCCTAATGGTTTGTAGGCGGTAAAGGAGCCATCTGATTCATCAGCCTCAACTATAAAAGTATTGCCAGAACCTTGATGTGCATTTGTGCCAGAGTTACTAACTGTTGCTCCAATTGCAAAAGATGGATCAAGGCCTGAGTGCTGCAGCGCAACTGTCAACATCGATGTCGTTGTAGTTTTCCCATGAGTTCCAGCAACAGCTACAGAGCGAGTGCCTATCATTAGCTCTGCAAGGGCAGCAGCTCGCTCTAGGATTGGAATGCCTTGATTTTGCGCTGCTTCAAGCTCGGGATTATTTGCAGGGATAGCACTTGATTTAATAACTAAATCTGCATTATCTAAATTCTCATTGCTATGCCCAATATGAATCGTTGCCCCAAGGCTTCTCAAGCCATTTAGAGTTGAAGAATCATGTAAATCAGAGCCTGATACTTGAGCGCCGCGCGAGGCCATGATTCTTGCTATGCCACTCATCCCAGAGCCACCAATTCCAACAAAGTGGACTCTAGCTTTGCTCCAATCGCGAATTATTTGATCGCTCACTTGGCCCACTTTCCTAGCAATAAATCTTGAGCCAGCTCTGCAATTCTGATCGCAGCCTTGGCGTTACTGCCTATTGATTTAGCCTGATACTTTCCAGCATTACTTAAGGCAGTTGCAAGATTCTTCTCGAGCCACTCTGCTGAAAAATCATCATTTGAAACCATCAGCGCTGATCCTTGAGCCACCAAAGCTGCAGCGTTATCAAATTGTTCCCCATTGCCATGAGGCAGTGGAATAAGTATTGAGTACTTGCCAAGGGAGGATAGCTCAGAGCAGGTGACTGCGCCGGAACGAGTAATTAGTAAATCAGCGCTGCCATATATTGAAGCCATATCATGAAAGTAAGGTTGAGGCAGATAATTAACTGAGGCCTTAGGTAGTTCATTATTTATTCCTAGAGCATGAATGATTTGAACTTGTTGGTATTTACCTTGATATTTCTGTAGGAAATCTGCAATTACTGCATTGATATGAGTTGAGCCAAGGGAGCCACCAAATATGGCAACTACAGGGCGATTGGCATCAAATCCCCAGCTCTGACAGTTGAGTTGCTTGAAACTTGTTTTGTTGGGTAGCTCTGCAAGACTATTTAGTGATTGACGAATGGGCATTCCAGTTAAAACTGAGCCTGACCATTGTTGTGCTACTTCTTCGAAGTTAACCGCAGTAACTTTAGCGAGCCGCCTTCCTACCCGATTGGCTAGCCCTGGCTTGGCATTTGCCTCGTGAATCAAAATTGGAACCTTTAGGTTAAAAGCAGCAAGGTATGCCGGAGTTGAGACATATCCTCCAAAGCCAATTAATAAATCTGCACCCTTAATAATGGATCTCGCCTTAAATATCGCCTTCACTAATAGAAAGGGAAAGAGGATGATTCTTAGAGAGATTTTTCTTGGAAATGAAGCTTTTGGAATGTAATGAATTCGATATCCTCTTTTGGGAATCAAAAGTGACTCTAGGCCACCTAAAACACCGATAAATTCGCAAGAAACTTTTGGGTCTTTTAATAACAAAGCTTCAGCAACAGCTAAAGCGGGTTCAATATGTCCGGCTGTTCCCCCACCTGCAAAGACCACACGATGCGCCATGGGCTTTATCCTCTCGCAGTTCTTGCCGCCTTACGCTGGCGAATCTCTGAAGCAATCTGAGGGTCGCGTCGCAGAACCCCGAGTACATAGCCAAGAGCTATAAAGGTAGCAATTAGCGAGGAACCTCCATAGGAAATCAGTGGCAGCGTTACTCCAACTACCGGAATTACGCTAATTACCGTTCCGATATTTAATAGCACCTGAACTGATATCCAACATCCAATTCCAGCACAGACATAGCGATCAAAGGAGTTCTGGGCATTGATCGCGACTTTAAATATTCCCAGAATCAAAATTCCAAACAGACCAAGAGTTGCTAGCGTTCCAAGCAAACCAAGCTCTTCCCCAATGACAGCAAAAATGAAGTCGGTGTGAACCTCAGGAAGACTTCCCCACTTCTGCTTACTACTACCAAGACCAGTTCCTACCGCCCCTCCCGAGGCAAGTCCCATAATGCTATGCGCTTGTTGCCAACCAACGCCTTGATAATTCTCTTCTGCAAAGGGATCAAAAAAGGCAGAAAATCTATTCATACGATTGGCGTTTGGCAGAATTAAAGCTGCGAATAACAACCCAGCGCCCACTGCTAATAGTCCAAAAACTTTGAATGCTAAGCCTGAGATAAAGAGAATTCCTGCAACAATCCCAGTAACAAGCACGGCAGTTCCTAAATCCTTACCCAAAAGAATCAAGGCCATAATGAGCATAAAGCCAGGGACAATCAGGGTCGCTGGATTACTTGCAATCCCCTGGCTTGCTCTCTCATCATGGATACGAAGCCTTAACGCGCACCATAGGATTAAACCTAGTTTGGCAAACTCACTAGGCTGCAAGGTAAAGCTTCCAAAACCAATCCAGTTGGTATTTCCTCCAACGGTTTTTCCAATTCCGCCAATCTGAGGAAGGACTAAAAGTGCGCAGGAAACAAGTAAAGAAACTTGCGCTATAGGCTTCCAAAGTTCATAACGAAGTTTCATCGCTACCCATGCAAGTCCAGCTGCCAAAATAAGAAATAGGGCCTGGCGAAGTACGAAGCTAAAAGAGTTACCAGACTCTCTTAAGGATTTAACCGATGAAGCACTGAGCACCATCACTAATCCGAGTGAAGATAAGGCAACAACTGAGCCTAAAATCAGGTAATAAGCAGATGCAGGAGTTGCAAATAACGGCTTTGATTTATTCATTAAATGCCTGCTTAGCTGCCGCAGTAAAACTCTCGCCACGATCGGCATAGTTTTTAAATTGATCCATCGATGCACACGCTGGAGCTAGGAGTACTACATCCCCACTAACAGCAATTTCCTTGACAATACTCATAACGCTGCGCATCACATCCATTCCTTTTAGGTTTAAATCAGTTGTATAGATAGCAAGATTTGGGGCTTGCTTTAATAGCGCTTCTTTAATGATTGGCGCATCACTTCCTATCAATATTGCAGCCTTGATTCTGTTCTTGCACCTTTGAGCTAGTTCATCCATAGCCGCTCCCTTTGCAAGGCCCCCCGCTATCCAAATTGATTCCATTTGAGAATAAAGAGCAGCAATGGCGGCATGAGGATTAGTTGCTTTTGAGTCATTTATGAAAGTAATTCCGCCGCTTTTATGTACCACTTCTAATCGGTGATGATCTAGTTTAAAGTTTCGCAAAGCATTAGCTATCGCATCAGATTTCGCTCCAACACTTCTGGCCAGTGCTGCAGCAGCCATTGCATTTGAAACATTATGGCCCACAGAGGGAGTTACATCGCTTATTTCAAAGAGTGCTTCGGCATCATCTTTGATAAAGGCGCGATCAACAATTAAGTTTTCAACAAGCCCAATCTCGCCCTTACTTGGAACTTGAAGTGAAATCCAGGTGATTGGCTTTGAGAGAGTTTTGCCGTTCTTTGCTAAGTGTTGATCATCTTTATTGAGGATAACTAAGTCAGCAAGTTGAGAGATTTTCAACTTTGCAGCTAGATATTTCTCAAAACTTTGATGCCAATCAATATGGTCTTCTGCAATATTGAGAATGGCTCCCGCTTCAAAGTGAGCCAAATTGCTCCACTCCAATTGAAATGATGAGAGTTCAAGGGCCAAAATATCGGCTCTTGAGTTAACTACAGCTTCAATTGCGGTATATCCCAAATTTCCGCAAGCTTTTGCGTTAATTCCAGATTCAATCAGCATCGATTCCAGCATTTGAACTGTCGTTGTTTTACCGTTGGTGCCGGTTAGCGCTATCCAGCGCTGATTGGGGCAGATCTGCTGCTTTACCTTCCAAGCAAGATCAATCTCGCTAATCATTTCAATTCCCGCTTCTCGCACTAGCGAGATTAAGGGATGATCAACTCTCCAGCCGGGTGAGACAATCGCAAGGCCAACTCCTACCAAATCCTTTTTTTCTAAGGTGTGCTTTATTCCATCACCTTGAACTTTCTCGTCAACTGAAATTACCGTTGCGCCATTTGATTTCAAATAATCAAGAGTTGGTGCCCCAGTAACGCCCGCGCCAAAGAGTATGCACTTTGCGCCTCTTAGAGAATCAATAAAGTTCTGACTCACGCAACCACCCATTGCGCATAGAAGAGTCCAAGGCCAGCAGCTACGCAGAGCCCAGCAATAATCCAGAAACGGATAACTATTGTCACCTCGCCCCAGCCGAGTAATTCAAAGTGATGTTGTAGCGGCGCCATCTTAAATACTCTCTTGCCACCGCTAATTTTAAAGTAAGTAGTTTGAATAATTACTGAGAGAGTAATAATCACAAATAGGCCGCCAATAGGAATAAGGAGCAGTTCTGTCCGCAGCGTCATTGCAAGGCCAGCTAGTGCTCCGCCGAGAGCTAGGGAGCCGGTGTCCCCCATAAAAATTCTTGCAGGAGATGCGTTCCACCATAGAAATCCTGCACAAGAGCCAGCAAGGGCTGCAGCAAGTACTGCAAGATCTAATGGATCGCGAACGTTATAACAATTTCCACTACTTACTGTTTCGCAGCGTTGTCCAAACTCCCAAACCCCAATTAGAACGAAGGCAAGAAATGACATCACTGCGGCTCCTGTGGCTAAACCATCTAAGCCATCAGTTAAATTCACACCATTACTTGCGCCAAGCACCATCAAGATTGCCAGAAGAATTAGAAGCACAATTCCGAGCTTTATCGAAGTATCTCTTACTGTTGATAGATATTGCGACATGGGAGTAAGCCCAAGATTGTCTGGGAATCTGGTGGCTAAATACCCAAATGCTCCAGCAACAATGCCTTGGGTCAGTAGTTTCTCTCTTGCTTTAAGTCCCAGAGAGCGCTGTTTTACAACCTTTAGCCAATCATCAAGATAACCGATTAAGCCAAGGCTAACTACGAGTCCAATTACCAATACGGCCGAGGTTGTTAAAGCTGCTCCAGTAAATAGATGTGAAAGCAAGTAACCAGCAATTGCTGCCAGAATCAGAATTACGCCACCCATTGTTGGCGTTCCACGCTTTGTGTGATGAGTCTTTGGGCCATCATCTCTGATCTGTTGACCATATCCTTTGCGCGACAAGAACTTTATAAATACAGGCGTTAGAAGGAAGCTAATTAGAAAGGCAGTAGCCCCGGAAATTAAAATACCTCTCATATGCTCTCTCCCTCTCCCTCACTCATTACTCTTGCCTTAATTGCACTTGCTAATTCATCAAGGCCCTCAGCTCTTGATGCTTTTACAAGAATTACATCCCCTGGATTAAACTCTTGAAAGATTTCTAAGGATTCTTGCCAGGAAGAAAGACTTCTTGCGCTGGTTATCGAAGCCTCAATTTTGCTCAAGTAGGCTTTACTCTTAATTGCTACCAAGTAATCAATCCCTAAATCCTGAACTTTCTTTCCAATTTCTTCATGCATCTGATCCGAATTATCTCCTAGCTCATGCATTATTCCTAGGAATGCCCAAGAGCGTCCACCTTTTTCTTGTGTAAGCAGAGCGAGCACATTAAGTGCTGCCTCCATACTTTCCGGATTTGCATTGTATGAATCATTGATCAGAGTTAAGCCATTTGCCTCACTTAGCTCCATGCGCCACTTGCTTAGTGATTGGTGATTGGAAAGAGCAGATGCAATGCGAGATACGCCGATATTCAAAGCGTTAGCAATTGCCGCTGCAGCAAGAGCATTGGAGATTTGATGTAAACCAAGAATTTGTAGCCCCACCGCCTGGCGCTCATTGCCAATTACTAAATCAAAATGAGCGTAGCCCCCTCTGGCTTCAATATCTGCAGCACGAATATCGCACTTTGGGCTATCTCCAAAGGTAACTCTCTTTACCCCTTGGGCGCTCTCCATCTTGGGAGTGAAGGAGTCATAGCTTCCCAAAACTGCAACAGCGCCACTTTCTAGACCAGCTATCAACTCACCTTTAGTTTTGGCAATCATCTCCTGTGAGCCAAATTGGCCAATATGAGCATTGCCCACCTTCAATACTGCGCCAACATCAGGATTTGCAATAGCAGTAAGGGAGGCAATATCTCCACTATTTCGAGCTCCCATTTCTAATATGCAGTATTTGCTCTTCGTTGTGCAACGAAGAAGGGTTAAGGGAACTCCAAGTTCATTATTGAAAGAGGCGAGAGAGGCAATAGTTTCTCCTTCGGCCATAAGTATTGAGAGTAATAAATCTTTAGTCGTTGTCTTTCCTTGGCTTCCTGTTATTCCAACAACTTTTAAATCCTTTAATTCTCTTCTAACATAAGTCGCCAACTTAGCTAAGGCATGTAAAACATTGTCTACCAAGATGTGAGGCGATGAAACTGGGCGATTCACAATACTTAGCGATGCCCCTCTGGACATCGCATCAGATATGAACTCATGACCATCAGCACTCTCGCCCTTTAGAGCAAGGAAGATATCACCAGAATTAATCTGCCTTGAATCAAATTGAAATACTGCCCCACTTGTAATCAGAACTTTGCCGTGGGCGCTACCCTGCATAATCTGAGCCATCTGCTCAATGCTCATTTCAATCATAGTTCGCCCTCAATAGACTTTCGCAAAACTTCTTGATCGCTAAAGGCAAGCTTTACTCCCCTTATTTCTTGACCAACTTCATGGCCCTTGCCCAGAATTACTAATATATCTCCGGCTTGAGCTCTCTCAACTCCATATTTAATTGCTGTTTGGCGATCACTTATTACAGCACTTGGAGAAGTTAGCTGCAGAGATCCAAGCATTTCCCTCAAGATTTCCTCAGGATCTTCATCTCTTGGATTATCGCTTGTAAATATGGCGATATCACTGCCAGAGGTTAAAGCCTTTCCCATTAAAGGACGCTTTGATTTATCGCGATTACCACCGCAGCCAAGAATTGCAATTAACTTTGAGTTGGTATTTTTTCTAAGCGTTGCAAGAACTTTCTCAACTGCATCTGGAGTGTGAGCGTAATCAACCAAAGCGAGAAAGTTTTGACCGCAATCAATACTCTCTAAGCGACCCGGAGCTGCCTTAAGAGTTGCTAAAGAGTTACCAATCACAAGCGGATCTACTCCGCTCTCAAAGGCAATTGCTATAGCCATAAGAGCGTTATCTAAATTGTGATCGCCAATTAGGTTCAATTCACCTGAGATCAGGATGCCGTCAATACCTCTAATCTCAACCCGATACCCCACAGAGGTGCTTTTAATATCTTGGTAGTACCAACTCGCTTTACTATTGCTTCGAGAGATAGTTTTTGATGGCAGCGAAATCTCACCTGCTAGGCGCACTCCATATGAATCATCAAGATTGATAAAAGAGATATGGCTACGCATGGAATCAAATAGTTTCTTCTTAGCTTGGTAGTAATTTTCCATACTGCCATGAAAATCTAGATGATCCTGTGTCAAGTTAGTAAAAGCGGCTGCAGAGAAGTAGGCACCATCTACTCGATTAAGTGAAAGCGCATGGCTACTTACCTCAACAGCTGCTGCGCGAATCTGTCGTTTTTGCATCGTAGCGAGAATTTCATGAAGTTGATCAGCTTCAGGGGTGGTGTGGGTAGCGCTTAATTGCTCTGTGCCTATTTCGATTCCAAGGGTTCCAATCAGGCCAGCTTTCATCCCAGCAAATTCCCAAATCTGCTTTAATAGAAAAGAAGTTGTCGTCTTTCCATTAGTGCCAGTTATTCCTGCCAGAAATAAAGCTCTACTTGGAGAGTTGTTAAGCCAATCTGCCAAATAACCACTTATGCCTCTGGGGTTTTCAACTATCAGGATTGGGAAGTCGCCGAGTGATTTAGAGGCAAGTTCTAAACCCGCGCTATCTGTGAGCAGAGCTATTGCGCCAGAGTTTTTGGCATCTAAAGCAAATTTTGCGCCATGGTGTTTTTCGCCAGGTAAGGCTATGAATAATTCTCCAGGTTTAATTCTCTTAGATGAACTCGAAAGACCAGTTATCTCAAGTGCTTCAAACTCTTCACTGACTTTAGCGCCTAAAAATGAAGCAACATCGCCGAGCTTTTTAATGTTGGCTTCAAAGCGAGGCGTCTCAGCCATTTTCACTCGCTTTATCCCTATTTGCTCCTGATGCTTGAGCTCCACCAGTCATTAATTCAATCTTCGCCTTTAACTCTTTGGCATTATGAGCATAGATAACTGTTGCAGGTGCTGTTGGTTTAATTGCTTTATCTTTCAGCACAAAGCTCATAACTTTTTTAAACACTGGCCCACCTAGATAGCCGCCCCAATGAAGTCCTTTTGGATCTTGGATAGTTACGGACACTACGTACTCAGGCTTATCAGCTGGGGCAAAACCTATAAAGGATGCGGTGTATCCGCTATAGCAACCACATTTAGGGTTATATCTTTGAGCAGTTCCAGTTTTTCCTGCCACTCGGTAGCCTTCAATAGCAGCTGAAGCAGCAGTTCCCCGATTAGTTGCAACGCTCTCCATCATTAATCGCATCTTCTTTGCAGTATCTGGGCTAATAACTCTTACTGACTTTTGCTGACTTGCTGGGGTGTAGCGCCCTGCTCCATCGCTAATTCCTGCAATAACAGTTGGGGTTACACGAAGACCATCATTTGCAATAGTGGCAAATACAGATGTTGCTTGAAGTGCGGTTAGCGAATAACCCTGACCAAATGCCACAGTTGGCGCAGTAGTTCCTGACCAATCTTTAACATCAAGTAATTTTCCAGTTTCCTCGCCAGGAAGTCCTGAGTTAGCTTTCTCTGCGATGCCAAACTTCTTTAAATATGAGTGAAGCGTGTCATTAGAGAGCATCTCCCCCACTTTTATTGCGCCAGTATTACTAGATACGGCAAGTGCGCCGGTGAGAGTTAATTTCTGCGTGGGATGTTTTTCATGATCCCTAAATGTCTTGTTTGAGCGCTTCAATTTCCACGGAATAGTCATAACCGTTTCAGGCGAAATCTTTCCCTCTTCAACTGCTGCAGCAATAGTCATGACTTTGCCAGTTGAACCTGGTTCATAGACCTCTTGTACTGAAGGATTTTGCCAGCGATATGGATCTACTCCTTTAGTATCTCCTGGAGTAAATGATGGATAAGTAGCATGAGCTAAAACCTGGCCGGTTTTTGGATCCATTACGACAACTGTTCCTGATAACGCCCTTGAGCTCTTAACTACAGTTCTAATTGCCTCTTGAGCGACCCATTGCACATCTCTATCAATTGTTAATTTCACAGTATTTCCGCGAACTGCCTCTGCTGTTATCTTCTGTGTTCCAGGAATTATTGCTCCTGCTGCATTTGCATAGGTGTAAAGCCCGTCAATTCCAGTAAGAGTGGAATTCATGCTGTATTCAAGCCCTGCAGCACCAACTCCAGCGCGATTAATAAAACCAATTACCGCAGCTGCTAATTCACCTTCCGGGTATTCGCGGACATAAATTCGCTCCGCAAAGAAGCCCATTAATCTCTTTGCAAGCTTATTTTCACCTTTAGCAACTGTTTCATTATAAGAATCAATGGCTGCTTCTAGTTTTCTCCAAACTTCAGGTTTAACTGCTTGGCTGATTACTACATATCTTCTCTCGCCAATTAATTGTTCTTTGAGCCAACTTTGATCAACATCTAAAATTGGAGCTGCAAGCTCTGCTAGCGCTTTAGGGTGATCTACAATTACTTGATCAACCAGGATTCGATAGGCGCTAACGCTTCTAGCAAACTCGGTGCCATTGATATCTGTGATAGCGCCCCTTGGAGCCATAATTACTGACTTCTTGGTTAACTCATTCTCTGCTTTGTTTGCAAGGCCAGCTGCCCTTACTCCTTGAATATCAATTAATCGAACTGCGAAAGCTAGGAGAATGACTAAGGAGATAGCAACTAGATAACTAATCCTTTTCTCAACTAACTTATGGTGGCTCATGGTTTGGCCTTAGCCACCTTTTCTGGCTCAAGAGGGACTGGCTCTGAAATATCAAGAAATGTAGGCGAACTACTTGGAATCATTCCAAGGGATATTGCTCGCTCTGCTAGTGATTCAGAAGTTGAGAGCAGAGCCACTTGTCTCAGTGCATCTTCCCGCTCTTCATTAACCATTATTGCTTCGATTTTTAGCTCTCTAACCTTTACTGCATCGTTTCCTAAAAGAATGTTTATTCCCAAAAGTCCTAGTAGACCAAGAGCTAATGTGGCACCAACTATCGAATAAAAGATGCGATCTGTTGCTTGTTGCCCAGGTGTTGGGCGAAGCTCAGGAACGAGTTTAAGTATTACCTTTGAAGACTTTTGTATTGCTAATTTCTTTGATCGTTCAAAGGCTGGACTAAGAACTGAGAGAGCCATTAGGCAGCCACCCGCTCAATTGCCCTAAGTCTCACAGACTTTGCACGAGAGTTATCTAAAATCTCATCTTCACTAGCTTTCTGACTTCCATTAAATACCAGGGAGAATTTTGCAGATAAGGCTTTAATCTCAACTGGAAGGCCAAGCGGGGTCTTTGATTCAGTTGCTTGAGTGAAGAAGTTCTTAACAATTTTATCTTCTAAAGATTGAAATGACATCACAACCATACGTCCGCCAATATTTAAACGCTCTAGGCAGGCAGGAATTGCTCTCTCTAATATTGCTAGCTCTTGATTAACTTCAATACGAAGCGCTTGGAAAGTTCGCTTAGCAGGATTTCCCCCAAGGCGTCTTGCAGGAGCTGGAATAGATCGCTTGATTAAATCTGCTAGATCACTAGTGCTCTTTATTGAATTATTCGCTCTTGCCTCAATGATGTTATCGACAATTCTTTGAGCAAACTTCTCTTCGCCATATCTGCGAATAATGCGAATCAACTCGCCTCTGGAGTAGCTATCGATAATCTCTTGGGCTGTAATTCCGCTGCTTTGATCCATACGCATATCAAGTGGGGCGCTCTGAGCGTAGGAGAAGCCACGCTCAGATTGATCCAACTGCATCGATGAAGTTCCTAGATCAAAGAGAATTCCATCTACCGATGAAATCCCCAGTGAATCAAGGAGTTTTGGGGTCTGGTCATAAACAGCATGAAAAATAGTGATGCGATCTAAGTGAGAAGAGAGTCGTTGACTAGCTTTATCAATTGCGCTCTTATCTCTATCAATACCAATTATCTTTAACTTTGGAAACTTCTCTAATAGCGCAAGTGAATGACCGCCTAGACCTAAGGTGGCATCGACTAATACTGGCTTCTCTTTATTTTCTAGCGAGGTTGATAGAACAGTGATGCAGCGATTTAGTAGAACTGATGTGTGTTCCAGCTTCATCCCTGCAACTCCTTTTCTTAGTCGTTGTTATTACTTTTGCTTTTTTCTTACTCTCTTCTCTGGTCACCGCCGGCCGACGGATTGCGGGGGATAAACGGCACCGGGGAAGGGGCGCCGTTTATTTGAAGGTCGGCGGTGGCCAGAGAAGAGAGGAGTTATTTATTTATTGCCCCTTGTTAAAAGAGGCCTGGAAATACCTCCTCGGAAACATCGGCAAAGCCTTTTTCACGATCTTTTAGATAGCTCTTCCACGCCTTGGAATCCCAAATTTCGACTCGAGTATTTGCGCCAATTACTACGCACTCTTTCTCTAAATCTGCATACTCTCTTAAGCCAGCAGGAATCATTACGCGACCTTGCTTATCTGGAATTTCATCATGTGCACCGGCAAACATCACGCGCATGTAATCGCGAGCTGCTTTTGCAGTAAGTGGCGCTTGTTTTAGCTGCTCTGTAATTCGCGCAAATTCAGCAGATGGAAAAACAAATAAACAACGCTCTTGTCCTTTAGTAATTACTAAGCCTGATGCCAATTCATCACGGAATTTGGCGGGAAGGATCAACCGCCCTTTTTCATCTAAACGAGGTTCATGGGTGCCAAGAAACATTTAATTGACCTCCCCTATTTGAATTACCTCGCAGAACCCCCGTCCTGCTTAACTCCCCACTTTACTCCCTTTTCCTCCATTTTCAACCACCTCTCCCCACGCTCAAGCTGCCCTAGATAAGGGCTCCTCCACTTACCTCTTTTGGGCATAAAAAAACCCGCCAGAGGCGGGTGGGGGCTACTTAAATCTAATTAACTACTCACCAAGATTACGACGATCCCATCTCTGCTCAAAGCCTTGGCTCCACTTACCTGGCCCTTTCTTAGGCCCTTTGCTCTGAGCTTTGGAGATGACCCCATTCATAAGTCCCCCAAGATTTGAGATGGCAAGAACTGCCCCAACAAGTGAGGCGATAAATCCAGCAACCCCAACTAAGGGCACTTGAGAAATTAAGCCGCCAAAGAGGATAAAGAGGCCAATAAGGATTAGGCCGAAACCAATTACAACTCGGTTCCTTGAAGGGCTCTTGCCGCTAAAAGTTGAAATTAGGCGAGGATCATCAGCGGCCAGCGCCTCTTCCATCTCGGCTAGAAGCCTTTTTTCATGCTCAGATAGTGGCATAGGCATGAGAATAGTAGAGGCGGGCCCATCTGGAAAGTCGAAAGGATGAGAAGTTGCTATGAATCTTCACTCTCATCATCTCCCTCTCCAATAAGTCGTGCCGGTTTCACAGAGCCACTTCCGAATCGAGCAATTGCCCGATCGATAGCAACCTGCGCCTGGCTCCATCCAACCTCCCGCTCTCCCAGCTCTAACTGCTCAACTGCTCCACTTTGATCAACTAATTGCTCGAGTGAAACTCCTAGAAGTCGAATTCTTGAGCCTGAAATCTTAAGCGCTAGATAGAGGTCTTTAACTACTTCATAAATTTCATGGCTGCCACTTATAGAAAGTGGGAGAGTTTTAGAGCGCGTGAGATTAGAAAAGTCAGAGAAACGCACCTTCAAACCAATTGTCTTACTTCGCAAACTGCGAGCCCTTAGCCTTGCGGCAGCTCTTTCAGTTAATCGCAGAAGTTCTCTAAATATCTCCTCTTGATCTTCCAAATCATAGGCAAAGGTCTCTGCAGCGCTAATGCTCTTCTCTGGAGCATCTGCAACTACTTCTCGATAATCTCTAGCCCAAGCAAGTTCATAGAGTGATACTCCAGCACTTGGACCAAGTGCTCGCTTTAAAGTTTCAAGTGGGGTGTTGGCAATATCGGCAACTGTTCTAAGACCCAGAGCTTGCAGCTCTTCATTAGTTTTTGGCCCCACTCCCCAGATTTCTGAAACTGGAAGTGGATGAAGAAAGGTCAAGACTCGATCATGTGCAATTTCAAGTATCCCATTTGGTTTGCAGCGCCCTGATGCTAATTTGGCAATAAATTTAGTTGTCGCAATTCCCACAGAGCAGGTGATCTTCTCGGAGGCAAAGACTCGCTGTCTTATCAACTCTGCAATCTGTCGACCGCTACCAAATAATTTTCTTGAACCTGTGACATCGATAAATGCCTCATCCAGGGAGAGCGGCTCAACATGCGGGCTAAATTCAAAGAATATCTCCATAATTTTTCTAGAGACCTGTGAGTATCTCTCATGATCTGGCGGAATAAAGATTGCACTCGGCGCCATTCGCTGCGCTCTTGATACTGGCATAGCAGCTTTAATTCCAAATTTTCTCGCAGCATAATTTGCAGAGAGAACTACTCCCCTGGCGCCTGCCCCAACTACTAAAGGCTTTCCTTTATATTGCGGATAATCCAACTCTGAAACTGAGGCATAGAAAGCATCCATATCAACATGGAGAATGGTGGAATGCTCGCCCATCTGGCTACTCACAGATAGCGAGGCTACGCCACTTTTGATAAGCAGCTGATAAATCCCATGCCCCAATAGCTCTAAGTGAGATACCGCGTAGCCCAGTTCTACGGGTAGCGCCGCGAATTAATAGTAGCTGCGAGTTATAGAGCACCTCGGCATAGCTATGTTGAGCGTCTTCAAAAAATGTTGCATCGCTACAGCCATATCCATCATCAAGAGTTAGAAAGATAACTCGTCTGCCAGAGCGAACTGGTGGGGTTTGTAGCGCTACTTTAACCCCAGCTACCAATACTAAAGATCCTGATCTTTGTTCTAGGAGCTGGTTAGATTTTATTGCTCCTACCTGATTGAGAAAATCAGCATAAAACTCAATCATATGATGAGAGATATCCATCCCTAGATACTTAACTTCATTTCTTACCAGTTCATGATCTTCTAAATCAGGTAGCCCTGTCTTAGATAAAGTGGGGGTAAAACCTAGGCTTAACTGCGAACCAGTAATTACTTTAGTTCTACTACCACCAGACCATTTATATAAATCATTTAGATGTAGTAATAAATCTCTACGATTTATCTCATCGCCATAGAGGCGATCAAAGGCTCCCACCATTAATAAGGCTTCAGAAGTTGGTCTGCTAACTGAGCTGCGATGGACAAAATCAGCTAGATCTAAATAAGGGCGATTAGCGATAATTGCTGATATCTCTGCGCTACTAATCCCTGAGATATCGCTAAGAGATAGCCTGATACTTCTCTGATTATCGCCTTCCACTCGATAGCTAATATCAGAGTGATTAATATCAAGAGGGGCGATAGTTAATCCATTTCGTCTAGCCTCATCTAATAACAGACGCTTTGGATACATTCCAGGCTCATGAGTTAGAACTCCGGCAAGAAATGCTGCTGGGTAATGGCGCTTTAACCAAGCAGATTGATAGGTGGGAAGAGCAAAGGCAGCGGCATGGGCTTTGCAGAATCCAAAGGAGGCAAAGGCTCTTAAGACATCCCAGATTTGAGTAATAACTTTTAGCTCATAGCCTCTTGATAAAGCTTGGGCAAAGAACCAATCACAGACCTCTTGCTGACCCTGCCTACTACCAAGAGCTCTTCGCTTCTCATCGGCTTGGCCAAGAGAGGATCCAGTTAGAGTGGCGATAATTTCAATAACTTGCTCGTGAAATACCACTACCCCTTGGGTATCACTCAAGATTTCAGCTAAATCAGGGTGGAATATCTCCCTAGTTTTAAAACCTTGGCGGGCATTTAGAAATGGAGTGATCATGTCGCTCTTTACTGGCCCTGGTCTAAAAAGTGAGATATCAATTATTAAATCAGTAAAAGTCTCAGGGGTTAACTTTCCAACTAATTCACGCTGGCCTGGGCTCTCTATTTGAAAGATACCTAAAGTCTGAGCAGATTGGATGAGCGAAAATGTTTCACTATCATCTAAAGCTATTGCATCAATATCTATTACTTTCCCAGCACTTCTCTCTATCTCAGATATGGCATAGGCCAGAGATGATTGCATTCGAACTCCTAAAATATCTAGCTTTAAAAGCCCAATAGCTTCCACATCATCTTTATCCCACTGCACCATCGGATAATTACTAGCATTTATCTCAATTGGGGCTCTCTGATATAGCTCAGCGCTAGAGATCACTACTGCGCAGGGATGCATTGCAACATTTCTAGGTAGGCCATCTAAGCGCTCTGCAAGACCTACTGCCATCTTCCAGATTGGGCTAGTTATATTTAAATTAGCAAGTTCAGGAAGATTAATTAGCGCCTGTGAAATATTGCGAGCTCTAATATGAGGAAGTGATTTAGCAACTAGATCTATCTCCATGGGGGCGATTGAGAGAGCTGCGCCCACATCTCTTATGGCATGGCGAGCTCTATAGGTATCAAACATTGCAACTGTTGCAGATCTCATCGGGTAATTTGCAAATACCTGATCATAAATTTCTAACCTTCTAGCAGATTCCACATCGATATCAATATCAGGCAAAGCCCTTCGAAGTGGAGAGCAGAATCGCTCCATTAATAAACCTAGTGAGAGCGGTTCAACTCCAGAAATTCCCAAGAGATGACAGATTAGCGATCCAGCCCCGCTTCCTCTTGCCGCTACTCTAATTCCAGAGGCTCGCGCGCGATCTGTAATATCAGCAACAGTTAGAAAATATGATTCAAAACCTAGACTCTTAATAATCTCTAACTCTTTTTCTAACCTTTGGCTGACCTTGCTATTGCTCTGGCCATAGCGCCAATTAATACCTGCAATTGAGCGCTTTCTTAGTTGAGCAGTTAGCTCATCTTGGCTTTTAGCCCCTAAAAGCTCAGGCTCTGGAAGATGGATAGATCCAAGACCAATATCTTGGCTAGGTGATAGCTCTGCCTGCTTAGCAAGATCCTGAGTAGTACTTAGTAATTTACGACTATTTCTCTGGCCCGAGGCGCGAGTAATTATCTCTGCTAAATGATGCATCTCTTGGGAGCTTTTAAGAAAAGCTTCGCTATTTTCGCGCTCTACAACATTTTTATGAAGTGGCAATAACCTTCGACTTGCATCGAGAATATCTGCTATTGGCGCATCCTGCCTTAAGCACATTCTTGCAGCATTACTAAGTATCGCTGGAAGATCATTATCTTCAGCAAAACCAAGCATCCTTGAAGCATGGGTAGTTGATCTAGGTCCATCTCCATTAGTTAAATGAGAGACAATTTCAATTACTTGGCTTTGAAATAGTTCACGGCTATCGTTATATAGCGATAGAGCTTTCTCATATTGACGATTGGTAATAGCTCTAGCAATTAAAGAGTCCGGGCCTTGTAGTGATATCAGGTTACTGGTGTAGTTAGAGTGTTTCCTTAGAAAGTCTAAATCACACTCACCATAGCTTTTAAGTTCGCTAACTACCCTTACTAAAGATCTCCAGCCTTTACCTGGGGTGGCAAGTAGCGTTATGCGACTCTGATTCTTGCAAGTGATATCAACTCCAATAATTGGAGTAACTCCATTTTCAACACAGCTCTGAGTAAATCGAATTGCGCCATATAAGCCATCACGATCAGTTAGTGCAAGTGAGCTCATGCCAAAGTCGCGAGCCTTCTCAACTAAGAGATGAGGAAGAGTGGTTCCATATTTAAATGAAAATCCACTAGCAAGATGAAGGTGAGTAAAACTCATGCTGGTCTTGAGGTGGGGCGAATCTGCCAAAGGCCAGGAGCGTTACTAGCCCCTTCTGGAATTACTTCAATGCGTTCTATTTCAAAAGTTTTCATCACTCCAATAGGAGCTGCCTCTACGCGCCATAAAATCCGTCCACCATCATCTGGACGAAATAAGCCATCGCTAGCTCTATTCCACCAACCACCAGATTCACGCCAAGAGCTAAGAAGGGCGTAAATTCGATAGCGCTGACCTTTATAGGTGAACTCAATTGGCTCACCGCCGGATAGGTAGATCTCCGGTCTCTGATTTTCTATCTTTTCGAACATTTGTTCGAATACTATACCTACCCCCTGACCCCCTCAAATCCCTTCCTGATACGCCCCTAAGCAGTAACCAAAAGTTAGGGCCTTGTTAACCAACTTCAGCCAGTCTGCCCCTAAACAAATAGATAATCTTCTTCCAATTCTCGGGGCCTTCCCATCCCGAAATGCCAAATAATGCAAAACTCGACTAAGCCTCATGGAGGAAACTTTGAAACTCAAGAAAATAGTTGTGGCGCTAGCAGCAACCTCGCTAATTGCTCAGATGTCACTTGCCAATGCCAGTTTTTATTCAGATCCTGGATCTGCCGTCACTCTAACCATCCTGCATAACAACGATGGCGAATCTGCTCTCTTGCCCGATCAGTCATTTAAAACAGCGCAGGGAACACTTATTTATGGCAGCGCTGCAGCCTTTTCATCGGTTATGAAGCGTGAGGTCAAAGCAGCTAAATCTGCAAGAAACGCCCTGCTCTCTGTTTATGCTGGTGACTCATTCCTTGCTAGCAAGAACTTGATTTGTTCTGAGCCTGCTAACAATGCCTCCACGGCAACTGTTTATGATGGCGTTGCGCAATCTCTGATGCCATATGACGTTCATGTCCTAGGCAATCACGAATTTGATTATGGAACTGGATTTCTAAAACGCTATATCGAATCCTTCTCAAGCAAGAATCGCTATCCATTCATTTCAGGAAACATGGATTTCACAGCTAATGCTGACCTATCTTCTATGGTAAGCAAGAAAGAGCCGATTCTTCGCGGAATTATGATTGGCAAAAAACTTGGTCAATCTTATGTCCATAAGGATTACACCACTGGAGCAGTCTTTGGTGTGGTAAGCGCCATTACTCCCACTCTTAGAACAATCTCCTCACCTGGAACTTCTAAGCTAACAACTTCAGATATCGCCACAACTGCAGCCTTGGTAAATAAGCAAGCGGCAGAACTTCAGGCAAAGGGTGTTAATAAAATCATTTTGGTCAGCCACTTACAGGGCGTTGCCTATGACAAGCAGCTAATTGCGCTTCTAAAGAACGTTGATGTCGCTATCGCTGGAGGCGGCGATGACCTATTAACAAACCCAGATGTAGCTGAATCAATCCAATTAATTCCTGGTGAGGGAAAGCCAGTCGGCAAATATCCTGAGATGGTTAAGGATGCCGATGGAGTGGATGTTCCCCTCATCACAACTAAAGGAAATTACGGCTATCTAGGTCGCTTTGATGTCACATTTGATGCCAAAGGCAAAGTTAGTTCCTATAACAAAACAACTTCTTATCCAAGACGAGTTATTCCTTCATCCTCTGTCTCAAAGGCTCTAGGTGTAAGCGATGCAGTAACTCCTGATGCCAGGATTGTAAGCGCTGTTGAAGTGCCATTAAATGCCTGCTTGACTGGATTTGCCAAACCAATTGCTTCGAGTCAGATTGTCTTTGCTACAGATCGCGGTAGCGCTACTGTTCTTGGAGTAAGAACTGCTGAGACAAATGGTGGAAACTTAGTTGCTGATTCATTTATACATGCCTATAACACCAGAGCAGCTGGAGCAAGCCTTCCGGCAGCAGGAAGTGCAAACCCGGTAGTAGCTCTGCAAAACGGTGGAGGTATCAGACAAAATGGTGGAGTAACTCTGCCAACAAGTGGAGCTGTGGGGGCAATTAGCCGAGGCAACACTTTTGATCTTCTACCCTTTGATAATCGACTAGTTGCGATTACAAGTGTTAGCGCTGCAAACATCAAGGAGATTCTTGAGAGATCCTGCTCTGTTGGTACATCTGGTGGCGGACAATTCCTACAAGTGGCCGGAATGAAGGTAACCTGCTCAAGAGCTGGAACTGCGATAGTAGTTTCAAATCCAACCGGTGATTCTTATGCTGGAAGTGTAACTACTGCCGGAGCTAGAGTAAAAGATGTCACTCTTCTGGATGGTCGCGCACTAGTTAAGGATGGAGCAGTAGTAGCAAATGCTCCAGCTGTAACGGTTGTGACAAATAACTTCACAGCAGAAGGTGGAGATAACTATCCAACCTTAGCCAAGCTTGTGAAGGTTGGATTTGGTGTCTCCTACGAACAAGCGCTCTATGACTATCTCTTAAGTTTCCCAAAGAATGCTGCGGGGCTTCCAGAGATACCATCAAGTGATGTTCGCTATAGCAAGACAACTGGGGATGGTCGCTTCACCTGGCTACCCTAAAGAAGTAATTTGATGGAAATCCCCGCTAAATCTCGGTGGCAACACGGCCGATGCATTAGCGGGGATTTTCGTATCAACCGCCTTAGACTAGAAAAGTTGGTTTCCAAATAATTAAGGAGTTCTAATGGATATTGTTTTAATCATCGGAAGAGTCTTATTCTCGCTTATATTTGTAGCATCAGGAGTAGCTCACTTAACAAAGCTTGAAGCAATGACGGGATATGCGCAATATAAGAAAGTTCCAGCAGCTAAGTTATCTGTAATTGCCACCGGGCTAATGTTGATCATTGGTGGTCTCTATGTAGCTCTAGGTATCTATGCTGATTTAGGTGCGCTACTACTCGCTATTTTCCTCCTGCTTTCAGCATTTAAAATGCATGACTTCTGGACGATCAGCGATGAGCAGGCTAAGCAGGCTGAGATGACTAGCTTCATGAAGAATCTTGCACTTGCTGGAGCTTCTCTGATTATCTTCGTATTGGTTGGAAGTGGCGGCGAATTTGGCCCAACAATCACAGAGGGAATCTTTAACCTCTAGTTGAACATCAGTTGAATTCTGAAGCGAAAACCCCTGCTATTAGGTATCACTAGCGGGGGTTTTTCTATTGTCTTAGATAGCCTCTTCCCATGGAGATAGTTCTTGCAATTCTTACAGGTATCGCAATTGGAGCGATTTTAGGATATGTCGGAGCTGGTGGATCGATGTTGGCAGTTCCGGCCTTCATCTACATCTTTGGATTTAATCCAGTTCAAGCAACAACAGCTGCTCTCATCGTTGTCTTTATTGGCGCAGCTTCTGGAGCGCTACCAAAACTTAGAAAAAACGAGATACTCATTAAAGAGGCCCTCGTTATTTGGGCCATAGGACTTAGCACTAACTTCACCGGAGCATATTTCCTGCCACAAATTCCAGAGCGGACAATTCTTACCGGCTTTGCTTTAGTTCTTGTTGTAGCTGGAACTTCCATGCTGATCCCAGCTCCTAAGGAATCTAGTGAGCGCAAAGTTTCGCCTCTTGCTCTTATCGCTATCTCACTAGTTATTGGAGCAATTACTGGGCTATTTGGCATTGGCGGTGGTTTCTTAGCTATTCCAATCTTGATTCTCTTCTATAACGTAGCTCCTGCTAAAGCTGCTGGTACCTCACTATTTATAATCGCCATTAATACCTTAACTGGATTCTTTGCTCATTATCGCCATTGGGATGAGGTCAATTGGTCGATTCCTTTAGTTGTTGCACTTATGGCCCTTGTCATCTCGCGCCTTGCCTCAAGGCATAGCTCTAATATCTCTCCAGCTACTCTTAAGAAGGCCTTTGCGCTCTTCGTCTTTGCAATCGCAACATTTACCCTAGTTGATACTTGGCTAATCTCATGATTGGCTCAAAAGCACTTGCAGAGTTCTTTGGCACTGCAACTCTCCTTCTTGCAGTCGTTGGATCATCTTTTATGGCCGAGCGATTAACGCAAGATAGCGCTCTTGCGCTTTTTATTAATGCAACTGTGACAGCAGCGGTCCTAGCCTTAATAATTCGAAGCGCAGTTAATCTAAGTGGGGCTCACTTTAATCCCGTGGTGACGCTAACTGCTCTCTTGCTAGGAAAAATTAAAGCTCTTGAGGCGCTGGTCTATTTGATTGCTCAAGTTTTAGGTGCAATCTTTGGGGTAATTCTTGCAAATCTCATGTTTGCTGAAGTGGTATTTAGTAGTAGTTCGATTCAAAGAGGTGGGGTAGCTCAATTACTTGGTGAAGTAATTGCCACAACTGGCCTAGTCTTTATCGCTTTTAGCGCAAGGAAGAAGCATGTTTGGAAATTAATTCCACTATGGATATTTGGCGCATATTTCTTCACCGTCTCTACATCCTTTGCTAACCCTGCAGTGACTTTAGCTCGATTCTTTACTGAAGCTCCTGCTGGAATTGCAGGCTCCTCGCTCCCCGGATTTATTGCAGCGCAATTACTAGGTGCCCTTTTAGTTCTAGCTGTATTAAGAAATAGAGAGAGAATTTCTCGGTGAGTATTAAGAGAGCATCAGTTCTCTTTGTCTGTGTTCATAATGCAGGGCGCTCTCAGATGGCCTCAGGCTATCTCCAGCACTTTGCTGGTGATTGGGTTGAGGTAAGAAGCGCAGGTTCTGCTCCGGCAGATTCAATCAATCCTGCTGTGGTTCTTGCAATGAAAGAGGAAGGTATCGATCTAAGCTCGCAGAGACCAAAGATTCTTACCGATGAAGCTGTTGAGGCCTCAGATGTTGTTATCACAATGGGATGCGGAGATGTATGTCCCCTCTATCCAGGAACTCGCTATCTAGATTGGAATTTAGATGATCCTGCCGGGCAAGGCATTGATGCAATCCGCCCGATTCGCGATCAGATCAAGTCGCTAGTTAAGGAATTGATAAGCACTCTCTAGAATCCAACTATGGATTCGATACTGGAAAAAGCTGCAGTTAAGCGAGCTCAAGCAGCCCTTGATATGCATGGTATTTCAGGGAAGATAAAAATTCTTGCCGATAGCGCAAGAACAGCAGCTGAGGCAGCGGCAGGATTAGGTATTGAAGTTGGACAGATCGCCTCATCACTAGTATTTAAGTTGCCAGATCAGAGATCACTTCTAGTAATTACATCAGGACGCCATCGAGTTGATACTCAGATGGTGGCAGATCTACTGCAAGTTCCTGCCCTTGATCGAGCAGATGCAGATTATGTTAAGGAGATCTCTGGATACTCTGTTGGCGGCGTGAGCCCACTGGGGTGGATTTCAAAGCCAGAGATAATCCTTATCGATGAAGCGCTCAACGATTACGACGTCGTCTGGGCAGCCGCTGGTCATCCCCATGCGGTATATCCAACAACGTATGACGAATTGATTCAATGCACTGGTGCGCAACCAATGGTTGTAGGAGAATAGTTAAATGAAGAATAAAACTTTCGTAACTGCCGTTTATGCTTCTTTTGCTTGGAACCTATATTTAGTTGGCGGTGTCATGTTGGGTGCTTCTTACGCACTTGATCGCGCAGCTGGTGGTCAATTTGAGGTCTTTCCCACTTACCTCAGAATTGTTTACATTTTAAATTTCGCCCTAATTGCCTATCAGGTAGTGATTTTTACTCGCTTCTCCTACGGCACAATATTTAAGCCAAAATGGATAGTTAAAGTATTTGTTATTCTCGGATTCTTAGGAATTCTTGCTAATGCAGCATCTCGAAGCGCTAATGAGCGTTGGAACGTTATTCCCGCATTAATCATTACATTTGCTTTTTATCGAATTTTGAAATCCAACACAAAAAGAACAGAAGTAGCCGCGTAGGCATTTCCGATGAGAGACCAAGTTCGAACCTCATACAGAATTTCCTCAGTAGCGATGGTTTCAAAAGCCATAGGGGGCGTTGCTCCCATCGGCTGGGTATCGCCTGCAACTATTCTTATTGATCAAGCGCTCAATGATTATGAAGTTGTATGGGCAGCTGCAGGCCACCCCCACGCTGTATATCCAACTAGTTATGCAGAATTAATTGAATGCACTGGCGCTAAGCCAATGGTCGTTGGCGACTAAAGATGAACACCCTTGGAATGATTGCAATTGTGATCGATGAATATGACGCAGCAATTTCACACTACGTAAATGATCTTGGCTTTACCTTGTTAGAAGATAAAGAAATGACACCTGAGAAGCGTTGGGTTGTTGTTGCACCAAGCAATGATGGCGCAAAGGTCCTACTAGCAAGAGCTGCGACAGAT